>Ga0114969_10000302_pt1 | contig 41827 bp, 46 predicted proteins | sample M_130807_MF_Meta_FD_87316 | JGI IMG/M metagenome (GOLD analysis project Ga0114969, IMG submission 87316) | Freshwater microbial communities from Lake Montjoie, Canada to study carbon cycling - M_130807_MF_MetaG | ecosystem: Environmental > Aquatic > Freshwater > Lake | place: Lake Montjoie... | reverse complement strand
TTGCAAAAATGGAAAATGGACATTTATAAATGTCCAAAATGGACTTTTGCAAAACTCTTTTGGATGAAAAAAAGCCAAAAAATGAATTTAGACCATAATGGTCTGTTTTTCAAAATTTAGTGAAATAGTTTGTGATTGTAACTTTTTTTTGTAAAAATAAATATGAATAAAAAAGGATTTAGGAAATTTTTTTGTAAACATAGTATATGTTACATATGACTACAGAAAAGTTGTCTAATATTGTTAATAAATATTCTTGTGATATTTGTCACTATAAATGCTATAATAAAACAAATTATGAAAAACATTTATTAACTAGAAAGCACGTCAATGCTTACGAATGTTTACAAAATAATAATATAAAATTTCAAAAAAAATATACATGTAGTATGTGTGATAAAGAATATGATTTTCGTCAAAGTCTTTATAGGCATAAAAAAATATGTAAAGAAATTAAATTAAATGAACCATCGGATATAAATGATTTAAGTAATAACGGTATATCTCCTGTAGAAGTATCATATTTAACTAATTTAGTTTTAGAGGTAGTTAAAAATAATACAGAATTACAAAAACATACAAATGAAATTCAAAAACAAAATTTTGAACTTCAAAAACAAAACCAAGAATTTCAAAAACAAATGTTAGATATATGTAAAAATAATAATACTATTATAAATTCTAATAATAATAACACAACAAATAACAAAACTTTTAATTTACAACTGTTTTTAAACGAAGAATGCAAGGACGCAATGAATATGTCGGATTTTATAAACTCCATTGAATTAAAGATATCTGATCTAGAAAATATAGGGAAATACGGTTATGTTGAAGGGGTATCCAATATTATAATAAAACAATTAAATGATACAGATATGTATAAAAGACCGGTTCATTGTAGTGATGCAAAAAGAGAGACATTGTATGTGAGAGAAGAAAATAAATGGGAAAAAAACACAAAGGAGACGAAGCAAATGATAACCGCGGTGCGAGGGGTGAATAAGAAAAATTATCAGATGTTAACTAAATGGAAGGAGACGAATCCGAAATGCGTTGATAGTAAATCTAGTGAATGTGATAAGTATATGAAAATAATGAGCAAAGTAATGGATGGCGATGAAGAAAATATTAATAAGGTTATTAAAAGGGTCGCAAAGGAGGTTATTATTGAAAAATAATAATTAATTTATAGGTGTATGATATAAATTAATTATAAAGAATTAATTATAAAGAATTAATTATAAAGAATTAATTATAAAGAATTAATTATAAAGAATTAATTATAAAGAAGGTATTTCTTCTTTCGTTTCTCTATTAATAATGGGCGGTAACTCGTCAGGACGTGAAGGATCAACCTGTTTAACAATATTTCTTTTTATATTTTGTGATTGCAATAATTTCATAGAAATTTTATCTAAAATTGCGACATTATTCATATAAGTCCGGTATTTAAAACTACATATAGTAGTATTATCCCCGAACTCTATACTATACCACCAGAAGGCAGGAATGTACAATATATATCCTTTTTTCACCATTACCTCTAGACACTTCACCTTATCAAAATCAGGTTTATATTGAGATTGAACTTTCCAGGGATTAATCGGTGATCGAAACTCCATATTTTCATAATCTTTAATTTGATACAAATATCGGGTACTTTTTGGCGGAGCCATTTTAATTTTAATAGATCCTTCCGTTACCAGAAAATAGTTCCTATAATTTAATTCATAACGAAAAGGCGTAGTGGTTCCATTCGCAGCAACCGTTATATCATACAAACAGTTCGATACCATATAGGGTCGCAAAAATGCGTCATTGTATTTATAGCTTTTTATCAGTCCGGTTTCTTCTAAAAATTCATTATTGTTTTCAATTAAATATTTATTAGTGGTATCACCGTCTAATACCTTCAATGCGCTGGTAAAAGATAATGGTATAAACAATTCTTCATCCATATCCATTTCATCTTTAACATTCCTTAATTTAATATCAAAAGCTCCATAAGTATCTAAAATATTTGTGCGCGAACAACAATCTAATAATTTTTCATTATTAAATTCGAACAAGACCGGTTGCCTTAAATCACATACTTCTTCAAGTAAATCTTTTGTCGGTTTATCAATTTCATATACTTCTAAATCATCGCTGGTCTTTAAATGAAAGTATATGTGCAAATAAAAAAATAGGACAATACAAAATATAAGAACAACTATAATTATATTCATATTACTATTTTGTTATTACAATAATATTTACGATTTTTTACTCATCTTCAGCATCCGTAATTTTTGGAGCTAAATGAAAACTCGCGTGGCTATTTTCACCTAAATCATATTTCATTAACATGGGCATATCGTCACTAAAACCCATATAAAGTTCAGCTGATAGTTTATTGAAATGGCACATCATATTGATATAGCGCAGACTATAAGATTGTTTTAGTTCTATTTTTTCAGCAACTTGGTATTCCTTTACATCATCAATATTAATTTCTGTTCGCATTTTCCCCTCACTGCCTGACGCAATTAGTCCGATTTTTTCTTCAGTAAATGTAATCAATAATATATCGTCAAATATCATAAACTGATTAATCATATCGCAAAATGTTTTTGTTTCTATTGTTAAATCCACTAGTGTTTCGGGTTGGGTAACATTCATAGATTCCGACTCAATATTAATGAGTGATAATTCAAAATATTTATCAAAATGTCCATTTGAGCCTTTAATAAAATTAATACAGACAATATCTTCATTTTCTTCATCTAATGTTAATTCAATGGATTGCGTTTCTTGTCGCACATTTAACACCTTATAAAAGGTACTTAGACTAATGCCGATGGCTTTTGTGTATTCAAAACTATATTCTTCAAACCAAGACGGGTCTAATTCGCATTCAAACAAACAACAGTGACTGTCATCTAAACATTGAATATATAAACCCTCTGGTTTTAGATGAATTAAAAGATTACTCGTGAATTGTTTAAGGTGATTAATAATTGTAGTAAATTTAAGTGCTTTTTTAGAATCACTAATGATAAACTTCATATTTGAACTGGCCATTTCCTGTATTGATATACAACTATTTCAATAATAAATTCTATATCAATTTTTTAATATATTATATACGGTAAATATATAATAAATGAATGATGTTTTTATGAATCCGTCGCTTTATGCGCATATGTTAAATGGTCTATTATTATTAGTTTCTGTTATTGTTATTTATAAAAATTATAAAAAAATTATTAAACTAGACTATTATAAATTACTGATACTTATTTTATTAGTATCCCTCGTAGTTGGAGTTCATGGTTTATCTCATCTTGGATTAGAATATATATATGGATTAAGTCCTATAAATATGTTTAGGTCCTATAGTTAAAATATCAATATTTCTAGAAGTTACTGCTCTTGTATTTGGATCTGTTGCTCTAGGACCCGTTGCTCTAGGACCCGTTGCTCTTGCTTTTCTTTCTTTTCTTGGGTTTCTTTATCATTTTTGTATAATAAAAACGCACGATTCGTTTCCATAGCGAACGACATAATTTTAGTCAATTCATTCTTTAACATATAACATTGTTGTTCTAATTGTGAAATTTTATCGGTTAATGTTTTAATTACAACTTCATTATCAATTTTATTAATAACACGCTTATCATTGCCTTGCTTATCATTGCCTTGCTTATCATTGCCTTGCTTATCATTGCTTTGCTTATCATTTCCTTGTGTTTCATTTTCAGCATTAAATTTTTCTAGTTCATTTAATCGTAGTTCATGAAGATACAAAATTTGTAATGGATTTTTTGGCGCAGGTATTTGTTGTTCAGTAATAGGTTGTTGAGACATTTTAGAACTACCAGGAGGGTTAGGAGGCGCTGATCCAGTTCGACGATTTTTTGCTGCTGATAATGCTGCTGATCCACTCATATATAATTTATAAAATATAGATTTTTTTTAATTATTTACGCATTTCCATTTTAATTTTCCCATGAGAGAGATAATCGATTATTTCTACATCATCTAAACTATAGTCTTCAATATTATCCCGAATACATTTAATAGTAATTTTTGGAAAAGGAAAAGGTTTATTTTTTATCTGTTGTTCTAAAACAGATAAATGGTCGTCATAAATATGGCTATTTCCTAAATGATAATAAAAATCCGTAGCAATTAATCCACAATGTTTAGCTATTAAATGGGTTAAAAAGCTATAAGAAGCAATATTAAAAGGCACGCCAAGACCTACATCGCCACTTCGTTGATACAAACTACACGATAATTTATCTCCATCAACCACATTAAATTGTGATAAAATATGGCAAGGAGGTAGCGCCATTTCATTTAGTTGATTTGGATTCCAGGCAGACATCACAAGTCTTCTTCAAGATCGAGTTTCCGGATTTTTAAGACTAGAAATAATATAATCTAATTGATCAACTCCTTTACCCGAATAATCTGCGTCACAGTTGGTATAAGGCGCATTAAAATGCCTCCATTGATGGCCGTATACAGGTCCTAAATCATTTTCTCTTAAATGATATAGACCACGTTCATCTAAGAAATCTCTAGAAGCGTTTCCATTCCAAATAGAAACATTTTGTTCTTTTAGAATGTTATTGTCTGTGTGCCCTTTGATAAACCAAAATAATTCTTTAAAACAAGTTTTCCATGCGACACTTTTAGTAGTAAGCAGCGGAATTGTATTCTCCTTTAGAGAGAAATGCATAGAACTCCCAATAACTGTTTTTGTAACACCGTTTCTTCCATTTTCCAGTGTTCCGTATTTAAGAATATCTTCAATAAGCTGAATATATTGATATTCATCGTGGACTTCTCCATTCCGTGTTTTAATAGATTTAAGAGAATTACTAAGCATATTTATGTTATTATTAATTAGATGTTTTTATATACATGTTTTTATATTCATAATTATATATTCATATTTTTAATTTCTTATTATAAAACATATGGAGAACGTAAGCGAAACAATAAAAAGTTCGAAATCAGATAAAATTGGGTTTTTCCAATATGTATTTAATTTTGATGACGAAAATAAGAATAATATTATGAATATGCTTCAATATACGGTATTATCTATTATCCCCATTATTATTATTCTTAAATTAACCAAGAATATTTTTCCTGAAGAAGACGAAAGTAAAGGAAGTTTAGAAATAACTGCCGAAAGTATTGGTCAACTTTTAGTAATAATGTTAGGAATTTGGTTTACAAATAAAATAATTCAATATATACCAACATATAGTGGCGAAGCTTACCATAAATTTAACGAGATTACTTTTATTCTTCCATTTATGATTATTTTAGCAACAATGCAAACTAAATTGGGCGCGAAGTTCAACATATTAACCAATCGTGTGGTTGAATTATGGACAGGAAATGTGACGGATGTATCCACGCAACAAGCACAACAAAATAATGGTGTTCGGGTCTCTCAACCTTTCGCCGGACAAGGCCAGCAAATGCAACCGCAGTACCATCAACCGAGTCAAGCGGACCATTTAGATATAAATCAAATTTTACCGAGAAATACACAACTCACTGCTATGCCACAGCAACAACAGCACCAGCAACAGCAACAACAGAAACCCGAGTTTAATCAAATGTATCAGAATCAACCAATGACCGAATCATTTGAACCGATGGCGGCGAATGGGGCGCTTGGAGGAATGTTTGGATCCTCTTGGTAAATAGCATATAACAAATAGTAAATAGCATATGTAAAAAATGTATAACTAATATATAAATTAAAAATGAAAAATTTATATATTATGTCATTCTTATCATTTATAACATTTCTTTTATATATCACAAATATCAAGTATAAAAAAAGGAATAAAAGGGAATATTTTACCTCACAAAATAAAACAATAATACTACTTGGTGATAGTGTTTTAAATAATAATTCATATGTAGAAAAGGGAAAAACAGTGAATGACTTATTAGAACAAAAAATAGATAAAAATAAAACTATTGTACCTCTAGCAAGAAATAATTCTACTATAAATAAAGTATATCACCAATTAGAAAGAGTAAATAGAGATTTGAACGATGAATCAACTACTGTATTTCTCTCTGTTGGAGGAAATGATATTCTAAAAATGCGGGAGAAAAATATAGATGATACATTTGATAAATACAATACCTTAGTTGATGCGATTACAACTAAATTACCAAACGCAAAATTAGTATTATTTAATGTATATTATCCACCGAATAAATCAAACTATCATTCTGAAATAAAAAAGTGGAACACCAATTTAGATTTAGAATATAAACGTAATAATAAAAATATTCATATATTAAATTTAGCAAAATTATTAAAAGACCCATCTGATTTTGTTGATGATATAGAACCGTCAATAACTGGTGGAGAGAAAATAGTAAATAAAATAATAAATTTGTAAAAAAAGGTTATACCAACTCCTTTTTATATATAAATTTATTTTTATAGTTCATACATACTTTTTTGTGTAGCGTGAATAGGTAACGCATCTTCATTTATGATAGGATAGTTTACAATATGACGGATATTGCCACTTGAGTCATCTGCGAGAACAGGCATAATGCGCGCTTGTTTTTTATCCATCGAAAGACCCCATCCAATATCAGCGGAGTTTCGTGTTACATTTTCCAATTGTATAATTCGAGGTTTTCCGCGATATTGGAACGTCATTGTTTCGTGGTTTAAATTCATTACGGTTGGACTATATCCCATACTAATAGCACATTGTTTTGCTTCTGCAACAGTGTTGAATGATATTTCACTCGTTTTATTTAAATGGGTTTTTTCTCTCTTTGTTCTTGTCGGTGGTTTTCCGCATCCTTTAATCCAGGCCTCCATATCATCGTATGCTGCTAATTCAACTACAAGCTTGTCCACGTATAAGCGAATCGCCTGAGGATTGCCGTAATGACTTGGTCGGAGAAAGGCTTGAATAAGAGTATTTGGGCGGGAACAGCCATGGTGACTTCGCGCATCATGCCAGAACGCCAATCGATGATGCCAGCCTTTAAGGTCAGTTCCGCGTGTACAAGTTTGTTTAATAATAAAGAGAATATTTTGTTCCATATCATTCACATAACTGATACGCGTGCGTCTATCTTCCCAATCATGTGAGTCAGAAGCGTCAATTGGAACAATTTCCCAATTACGACTTTCAGGCATTCCTGCTTTTAATTGTGCTTCTATAGACCTTTTAATTGGAGTTTTTTTAAAATCTTTCATTGGTATTTTTTTGTTAGTGACTCTCACCACTCCAATATGACGATCATTATTTATACTTTCTCTAATAACTACCACGCCATGTTCCGTTAATAAAATATCTCCGGTGTCTTCATCAAGCTCAAAGAACGAATCAACATCATCAATCACTAAATCCTCATCAAGGAAATATTTAGCGCCATGATACTCCGGTGGAGGATTATATTTGAGATAGGTAAAATCAGACCGTTGCGAAAGTGACGATGCCTCGGTTTCGTGTGAAGTAGCTGAAAAGTATACCTTAATTACATTCGGTTCATCCACGAATTCAGTGTACAGAGCCGACATTTTTTGTTTATCCCCGCTACCGTAATCGCACTCATCTATACATAAATATACAATACCTGTATGTGTATTTATATCAGCAATCGCGTCTCGACAATGTGCGTCATTATCAATAACATGAACACGTACGCCATATTCGTTTAGTTCAGTTTTTTGGCGTTTTACATCTTTTCGGTTGAGTGAAGTTGCGTACACAACTGTATCAGCTGTAAGTTGCCGAAGTATTTCTACAATGTCTTTTTTTCCACTTTTTACGGGAGCGTTCACCAGTATATGGTTTTTACCTTTATTTTTTTCGCCTACAATTGTTTGCGTAAACGCAGCAGTAACATCACGTCTCTCTAAAAACCACGCGAGTGGTCTAGGGTGAGCCGTATCTTCAGAATAAGCCATTGTTGTTATAATTTGGCGGGTTGAGGTTTAAAATCGTTGCTGATATATGTTCTTTGCTGGGAATACATATCAGTAGGTAGCAAAAAAATAATTCAATTTTATATAGTTTTTAAGGTATTATATACTATATAAAATTATTCTATATAAAATTAGTCTATATAAAATTAGTCTAAAGAAATATCGGTTTCATTTGAAACAACTTCAATATCCTCTGTATTTTTCTCTCCCAATAGGTATTTATATATATTTGAAATACAAGTTTTATTAATTTTTCTTAATTTTCCTGATTTATCACTAATAGATATATTGTTTAATGCCTTATCATCGGTAGATAATTTTTGTATGAGATTTTTAATCGTTGAATATGTATTCATTATTGCTATTGCTGCAGCATTACTTACCCCGGGTATTTGAGATAACATTATTTCACCTATATTTTCAGGATTAATATTTTCTTTTTTCACACGTTTCATCGCGCTAGAATAAGAATCTTTTTCTGTATTTTCAATTATTTGTTCTGGTGCTGTTAAATCTTGGTCAGTTAATGATTGCGCTGTTATCGGATTTTTATAATAAGAAGACGAAGAAGATTCTTTATGTAATTTTGTAGTGACTTGTAATAACCATTCAGCTGTTTCAGTGAGAGTAATTGTTCTAAAGAGAGAAAATCCCTTGAAATAATTAATAGACACCATGGAAGATAATAACGCTTTTTTATCAATATTTGATTTAAATGGTTTATAATAGCGTAAGTCTCCTTCAATGAGATAAATTATATTATGATTATGCATACTACATTGTTGTAAACGATACCCTTGTTCAGTATATCTTCCATCACGAATACTTGCTGCTAAATCGAGTAAAGTTTTACGTTCAATAATTAATTTTTCATTATTATTATCATCGTATATAATTATATCACCTAAAGGTATATTTTCGCTAATAATTTTTATAAATTTAGTGGAATCATTTATAAGCTGTTGTTTAGTACATTCCTCTAGTAATGCCTTCTCTCTACAGTCAATCTTAATAATCATTATTTAATAAATAAGGATTATTGTTAAATAGTTTAATATAATATATTTAATTACGGTAAATGCGAATACCACCAATTCTACCTTTAGTTGTGCTTCCATACATAGCGATGGGGAAGAAATTGGGAGTTCCGGTGTTGTTATCTAACCGAAAATATACATTAGCGGGGTGCCCCACCTTTGAGACAAGACCGGCCTTTTTATCACCTCCTTCAGTAGGTCGATTCATAATAGATTGAGCATTGCGCGCCTTTTTACTTCCATTCATAAGAACCATTTATACTATATAAAAATATTTTATTTAAAAACTAAAAGGAATAATAGATATATGGAATAATACTTAAAATGATAGTGCTATATATCTATATAGAATGAGCGAACAAGAAGATACCATCAAGTCTTTAATTCAAGATGGAGATTTAACTAAATCAGGTGATAAATTATTATTTAATCCCTATAATCCGGAAAATATTGAGATTACATTGAACGACGTTCAATCTATTCTTTCTAGTTATGGAATTTCCGAAAAAGTTAACAATTTAGAGTTATATAAACGCGCATTTGTTCATCGGTCTTATACGAAACACCCTGAATTAGAAAATATAAAAGCGAATATAGAAATTTCTAAATGTCCACCTGACTGTATTTCTTTAAAAACAAAATCAAATGAACGTTTAGAATTTATAGGAGATGGTGTTTTAGAACTTATTACTAAATATTATCTTTATCGAAGATTTCCTAAAGCAGATGAAGGGTTTATGACTGAGAAAAAAATAGCCATTGTTAAAAATGAACATATTGGAAAATTAGCTTACGATATGCGTATTAATAAATGGTTATTATTGTCTAAACACGCAGAAGAAAAGAAAACACGAACAAATTTAAAAAAATTAGGCTGTCTTTTTGAAGCATTTGTGGGGGCATTATTTTTAGATTTCAATAAGATTAAAGTAGAAGATGAGCATGGGTGGTTTAAAAATGTATTTGTTACTGGCCCTGGTTTTCAAATGGCTCAAATATTTATAGAAAATATATTTGAAAAACACGTGGATTGGATTAAACTTATAAGCACTGATGATAATTACAAAAATATTTTACAGGTTAAAATTCAAAAAGAATTTAAAACTACACCGCATTATTTAGAGATTTCGCATGATTTAGAAAAAGGCTATGAAATGGGTGTATATCTTTGCGTCGGTCAATCAATTCATAGTATGATTCTTTCTCACGCAAAACCATTTAGTTACTATGGGTCATTTATAAAAATTCAAAATGAATTAATGGAAAATGATAGTATATTTGTTTTTCTTGGAAGTGGCCTACATAAAATAAAGAAAAAAGCCGAACAATTGGCGTGTGATATCGCAATTAAACTTATAAATAATTAAACTATAAATACTATAAATAATGTATACTATAAAATGTATACTATAAATAATGTAATTAATATATAAAACTTTTTTATATATTAATTCTATAGATGTCTACTGCTCTTTTAGATAGACTTAAAATAAAACCAATTCCACAAATAAGAGAACAAGTAGCAATTACTATACCTTTGCCCACAAAAAAAGCAGAAGTATTTGTTAAAACCGCAATAATAGATAAAACAAAAACATCTGGATTTGACCGTGCCTTGTTTTTTTCTAATCTAGCAAAAAATAAGGGAGAAGAAAAAATACCAGAACAAGAAACAACTCTCGTTGAACCAGTAAAGAAACCTCCACCTAAAATAAAGAAACCGGTTGGTAAAGTTAAATTAAATGTAGTTGAATCGGACATAGCCACAGCTGCGCCTGTGCCTGCTCCGCTTGTGCCTGCTCCGCTTGTGCCTGCGAAACGTTTAACAAAACCACCAATTGGCGTCGTTGAGACTATTCCTGAGAAGATGGTAAAAATAGGTGATGAAGTTTTAGCGAATCGTCTAGGCAAACAAGAAAAGGATAAACAAGTTGTCATCGGCGCTTCTTCTTATTATCTCAATAATAGAAAGATATTTATTGATTTTATGTCTTCCTTATTTGATAAATACAAAAAAGAAATCGGAATAGAGGCCCTACAAGAGGCGTCGTGTACGAGAAGCGAAGATTTTTCACCGATGACACATCAAAAAATAGTAAGAGATTATTTGAGTTTATATACGCCATACAGAGGTCTTTTGCTGTATCACGGGTTAGGGTCCGGTAAAACCTGTACGTCTATTGGGATAGCGGAGGGATTAAAAACCCGAAATCAAATTATTATAATGACTCCTGCGTCTTTGCGCACAAATTATATAGAAGAATTAAAAAAATGCGGAGACAGTCTGTATCGGAAAAATCAATTTTGGGAATTTATTAATACCGCAAAAAATGAAGACCTGATTAAACAATTATCGCTTATATTATCTTTATCCGTAGATTTTATTAAACGAAATGGAGGCGCCTGGTTAATAAATGTAAAAAAACAGGCGAATTTTGAGACATTTACATCCCAACAAAAAGATAGTATAGATAAACAATTGGATGAGATGATAAGATATAAATACAAATTTATATCATACAATGGTCTTAGAAAAACTCATTTAACCACATTAACCGAAGGAGCAACGATCAATCCATTTGATAATAAGGTGGTTATTATAGATGAAGCCCATAACTTTGTCAGCAGAATTGTTAATAAATTAGGGAAGAAAAAGGAAGATTCCGTATTTATGCAATTATATGAATATTTAATGAACGCGCAAAATTTAAGAATTGTTCTTTTAACAGGCACCCCAATTATCAATTATCCAAATGAACTTGGAATACTTTTTAATATCCTCCGGGGGAAAATAAAGACGTGGCATTTTAAACTTAGTGTAGATGAAACAAAAAAAATTAATCAGGATTATCTGCAGACATTGTTTAAAAAAAATGGAAATTTAATGGATTATTTAGAATATAAACCAACCTCCAATACATTAACCATTACGCGAAATCCCTTAGGCTTTATTAATGTAGTAAAATCCACGAAGTATGACACCACGAAGTATGACACCACGAAGTATGAAGGTGTCGAACTAGACGAACGCGGTAATATTGACGACGCAAAATTTATTAAATATATAACAAATACATTAGAACAAACCGGTATTAAAATTCAACCCAGAGGTATAAAATTAGACGCATATAAAGCCATGCCTGATACATTAGATGATTTTAAAAAATATTTTATTGATGATAAAACAAATGAAGTAAAAAATATGATTATGTTTAAACGTAGAATACTGGGATTAACCTCTTATTTTAGAAGTGCGCAAGAAGGCTTGATGCCGAAATATGATAAAAAAACAGATTTTATTGTTATTAAAATTCCCATGAGTCCGCATCAATTCACTAAATACGAAGAAGCGCGAAAAGCAGAACGAAAAGTAGAAAAAAATAATGCGATGAAACGCGGGAAGAAGAAGGCCGATGACCTATTTCAAGATGAATCTTCCACTTATCGTATATTTTCACGATTATTTTGTAATTTTGTATTCCCCTATCCTGTTATCAATCGTCCTATGCCGTCGGGTGATGAAAATTTAGAAAACGCAATTCTCACTGAAAATAATGATGAAGATGATATTGATTTAACAACGGATGAAGATAAATTGGCCATTGGGAAGTATGATGCGGATGAAATATATAGCACTGAGCAACAACAAGCAGACCAACCGCCAGCACCAGCAGACACCGAAGGAGCAGACCTAGCGCCCGCGGTTAAATTATCAAAGAAGGAAAAAAATGCCTTATATGATAAAGCCGTATCCCTTGCTTTAGAAAAATTAGACAAAAATAAAGATAAATATCTGACACCAGAAGCCTTACAAATTTATAGTCCCAAGTTTTTAAATATATTAGAAAATGTAAAAGACCAATCGCACGTGGGATTACATCTTATATATAGTCAATTTCGAACCTTAGAGGGCGTCGGGATCTTAAAACTTATTTTGGAAGCCAATGGATTTACGCAATTCAAGTTGGTGAAAGAAGACAACAAATGGAAAATCGGAATAGCCGAAGAAGATAAAGATAAACCGACCTTCGCCTTATATACCGGAACAGAAAGCACTGAAGAAAAGGAAATAGTTCGTAATATTTTTAATGGAAACTGGAAATTGGTATCGCCAGAAATCTCAAGTGTTTTACAAGCAAAAGCCAATAATAATATGTATGGAGAAATCATTAAGGTATTTATGATTACGGCCTCAGGCGCGGAAGGTATATCACTAGAAAATGTGCGCTATGTTCATATAACGGAACCGTATTGGCATCCCGTAAGAACAGAACAAGTTATTGGGCGGGCACGGCGTATCTGTAGTCACAAAAGTTTACCCGAAGAATTACAAACAATAACCGTATTTATGTATTTAATGACTTTATCGGAGGAACAAAAGAAGAGCAATGATGCGGTTGAATTACGTATTAAAGATAAGAGTAAACGAGATAACTCTACGCCAATCACAACAGATGAAGCGTTGTATGAAATTGCCACGATTAAAGAAGAAGTATCCGCTCAACTTTTGCTTTCTGTAAAAGAGTCCTCCATCGATTGCGCAATACATTCAAAATTTGGCGCCAAGGAACAATTACAGTGCTTTTCATTTGGTCCGACAGATTCAGACAAATTTGCTTACACGCCTTCAATCAAAGACGAAGAAGACGATTCTGTTGCTGAAAAGAATAAAGGTGTCGCCACCTTAAAGGGTAAACCCGTAACATTAGAGGGAACAAAATACTTTTTAAATGAAGAAAATAATTATATTTATGATTATGATAGCGTTTTGCGTGGAAATCCGGTTCATTTGGGCAAACTTAAATTTATAGGAATAGGAAAGAATAAGAGTGTTGAATTTGAAAAGTTATAATATATAGTATAATATATAGTATAATAAATATATATAATGAATAATAATTAAATATAACTATTAATTATTATTATAACATGGAAACCCCGGTTGAACTATTTGATTGGATTATTAATGACAATACATTGAGAGGATCTAAAAAAGACGATGATGGATGTTGGATGAGCACTAGTCCAAAACCTTTAACTTTCTCTCCACAAACACGAATAGTAGAATTAGAGGGAGGAGCAAAATTTCTTATTAAAAAAGAAACAATATGTAAGGCAATAGGATTAGATAAAAAATCTGAAAATACTCTGAATAGATTATCAGCCAAGTAAATAATTAAAATGTATTTCATTGCGCTATTTCTAGGGCTATGTCTGGTGTTGTTATAATAGATGTTGTTATATTATCCACAGGGGTTATATTATCACCTGGTTTTATATCATTGCCTAGTTTTACGCAAAAATCTTTAATAAAATTTAGTATAATATTTTGGTTATCCATTAATTCTTTTATTTGAGTTTTAATAACTATTATATCCTCCTCTAAATTGTGTGAATTATTAACATTGTGTGAATTATTCTGGGGGAGAGGTGGTGTATCCTTCTTTTTAAGTAAGGCTAAAAAATTATTTGCGATTGGCTCTGGTTCTTTTGCGCCTAGAACAAGTTCTTTTGCGCCTAGAACAGGTTCTTTTGTATCTGGGAATGATACCTTTTTTTTTAATTTATTATCTAGATTAATAACATTAATATCTACTGGTGTATTTTGATCTATTTTTAAAAGAATGTTATTTGTATTAGAAGATACATTATCTCGGTTAATCCATTGACTTGCTGCGCTGAGACTTGCGCTGCTGATACTTGCTGTGCTCACACTTGCATCACTATTATTTACTTCATTTTTATTCTGCGTATCAAGCACAATATTTAACTGTTTTTCTCTCCATGCGATAGTTTCTGCGAGTTTTCTTTCCATTTCAGCACTGTTTGGTTTATCTTGTCCATTATTATCAGAAAAATCTATAGTAACTGGTTTTTGTTTATTAATTAATGTATCAAACTCATTTTGTTTTGTTTCTAAATTTTTTTGAAACAATGTTTGTTTTTGTAGTTGAGCTTCGGCGCTAGTAATAGGCAAAGCGTTAGCATTAGCATTAGTAGTAGCATTTATTTCTATAGGCTGAATTGTTTTATATTTATTTAATTCAATTATCATTTCAGATATTACTTTTTTATTTAAGCTTACCATAGTATCATTGTTTGAAATACTATTAGAAATATAGCCAACTTTACCATCAAAATCTTGTTTAATCATATTAACATATTTAATATCAATTCCATTAAAAACATTATGTTCATTTAACAAGCTCCATATAATTCCTTTATTTTGATTACTTTTAAATCTACTCACAATATCAGACATTGTATAAATAATTAAGTATATTTTTATATAGTTAATTAATCATATACTTAATATATACTTAATATATACTTAATATATAGTTAATTATTACACATCTTTATTGAAATACTTATCTCGTAATTTTTCTACCGTCTTATCCCTTATCCAGGTGTTCATAAAATGGTCAATATCATGATTTTCAGTAAGAAGTTCTATAATTACATATAAAGAATACATCCCACATTCTGTATTTGTTCGTTGATGTGAGCGTTCATTTTCGTAAAGTTTAAAATTTTCTATATTTAAATCGTTACCTTGTTTTAATATCCTATCACATAAAATCTTTATTTCCTTAGGAAGTTTATTGCCGTTACTATCAAAAAAGAATAGATAATTATTTCCTTTCTGAATATTTATAAAAAGTGATATCCAGTGAGAACCACCCTTATAATGCGGGTCAGTATTAAAAATAATACCTATTTTTTTCTTTCCATGCGCTAGCTGTTTTTTTAAATCAAAATGACATAATTCTTCCCAAACACACTCGTCATTTAATAAATGACCATCAAAGTCAATTGGCGTTGGACCAATAAAATTAAAATTTTTATAAGTCTTTTCATATTGTTTCATAACCTTTTCAATATCCACGCTAGATAACCATTCATTTTTATTTTTTAGCCAAGACCGCGGGGATTTTGGAGCAAATGTATATGAAAGTAATTCATTTCCAACTTGATTTTCCATAAATTTTTGTCTTAACCAGCAATATTCATTATCGCATACATCGCCCATATATGTTTTCAAGGATTCCCAAATATTTTTTGGATCAGTCGCTGTTATTTTTACATCTGGGTGTCTGCTATTCCAACTATCTCGTAATTTTAAAAGTGCGTGACTGTTATAACAACTATATGAATTTATGCCAGAACCTGGCGCACATTCTAATTTCTTAAATTTTTTAGTTTCAATATTACTTTGTTTATGATTACTTTGTTTATGATTACTTTGTTTATCATTCATTATATTAATATTAATATAATAATATGATATAAAAATATTATTATGCCTTTTTTTTACCCTTTTTATCCTTTATTATTATCCCCTTTGTCTTAAGGTCCGGTGTATGTAAATTAATTTCTTTTTTGGTAGGTAAAATAAGTTCATTCTCTTGAGTATTTTTACTAATAACATAATTATCTAAATTACTAATATTTACGATTTTACGCATCATTTGTTGATTTGCGTCATCTACATTAGTGGGTTCATTTGGACCCATTTCATTTGGTCCCATTTCATTTGGACCAATTTCATTTGGACCCATTTCATTTGGAAAATTAATATTATTAATATCAGGCAATATTTCATTTTTGTATTGATCCTGTATAATATCTTTAGTATCTATCATTTTTAAATAAAGAATAGCAGCACGAACATAATCATCGTGGATTTTTTTAAGTGAATCATTTGGAGAATCTCCCTTTAATAAATCTTTGCTTAATGCATGAATTCTTTTCCTATAAAATTTTAGGTCCTGTTTATTTATTTTGTTAGAATTAGTCGCCTCTAATTTTGAGTTAATGCTACTATGATATAAAGGATTTGTTAAAAATTCCAATGTTATATCTTTCATCTTAATCATCAAAGGATTAATTGGTATATCTTCCATTTAATTTTGTTTATACATTATAAAAAAAATTAAAACGTTTTACTTGCTACGCTTATAAATATCCAAATAGCTAAAAAATAATATAAAGATAATAAATTAATATATACAATAATGAATATATCATTAGAAGACGCAAAGTGGGAAAACACGATTGAATTTGTGCCGGTTGTTACAAGTGGAAAGGTTATAAAAGTGTATGATTGCGACACAATTACGATTGCGACAAATTTTCCATATTTAAAATCGTTCAATGAAAGCAATATAATGTATAGATTTCATGTTAGATTACTTGGGATTGATACACCTGAAATGAAAACTAAAAATGAAGATGAAAAATCAATAGCTCATTTGGCACAAAAATCACTTTCAGATTTAATATTAAATAAAAATGTTAGCTTAACCAATACATCACTTGATAAATATGGTCGTATTTTAGCAAATGTCTATACGGAGAATGGCATTGAATTAAGTAATTGGGCAATGTCTCATCGGTTTGCTGTATCTTATGACGGAGGAACAAAAAAATCTCCAAAATCTTGGACTGAATATCATAAATCCGGACAACTTATTTAAATAAAATTTTATTTATACATTATAAAATTTTATTTATACATTATAAAATTTTATTTATACATTATAAAATTTTATTTATACATATCTAACAATTTATATTCTTAATTTGTTGTCTTGTGCAGTTATCAAAAACATTAATAGCAATATTATTTTCATCTGGATTAAATGGTTCTAAAGTCGGTTCTGTAAATAAAGAAGGGAAGGGTTGAATATCTTTACTATTATTATTTACATTAACTTGATACATATCACTCTTTGATGAAGGAATATAAAAAGCTTGCCCGTTCGTTTGAAGAGCAAAAAACTGATTACGAAGCATTGATTCATTGTTTATATTTCCGGCAAATCCACTCCAAGGCGCTTGTGATGTGCCCGGATTAAAGGTGCTTTGTATATTGTACGGCAATTCATGTTTAATAGGTACGGTCGGAGGCATCCGGCGGTCAAAAATAGGAAGTATTTCATATTTTGTTGCTACTGGTCTTATTCCAAATTGCGGTTGTAATGTGCTAGATGGAACATTTCTCTCATAAATGCGTTCATTTAATTCATTTGATCTATCTAAATTACATTGGTATACACCATCTACTACTCCAAATAAACCTTTCATTTATATATATAATGTATAATATTTAATATATAATATAATATTTAATATATAATATAATATATTTATAAAAACATTATAAATACAAGTCTCTATATATAATTAGCTAAAATGTGTGGTGTATTTTCTCTCTTGAACAACAATGAACAGTATGATCTTGAAAAAATAAAAGAATGCTTTATTCGAGGCGAAAAACGTGGTCCTGAATTTTCTGAATTAAGAGAAATAGATATTAATTTAATATTTGGATTTCATCGGCTGGCGATTAATGGATTAAACAGGAAATCAAATCAACCGATGAAGATCGATGGAATTACACTCGTGTGTAATGGAGAGATTTATAATTATAACAAATTATATTCATATTTGAATATTGAACCAACTACTGATTCAGATTGTGAGGTTATTATTTATTTATATAAAAATTATGGTATTGAATATACTCTACAATTACTGGATGGAGTGTTTTCTTTTATGCTATATGATATCAATAAGGAATTATTATATATTGCGAGGGACCCTTACGGGGTAAGACCATTGTATATGATGAATTCAAATGGTGATAATAATTATCTACCCATTTCATTCGCATCTGAAGTTAAAGTATTAAGTGGTTTATATAATAAATTAAAAAAAATAAATTATGAGGAACACAGACAAGATTATAGTGTAAAAATTACCCAATTTAAACCAGGACATTATATGACTTTTAAAAAATGTAATAATATTTTCAATATATTCACCCCATACACCAAATATAATACATATTGCTTTTCGCCTGATATTATCAAGACTAAACAACAGGATTTAAATTCCATTTATTATGAATTATGCGATAAATTAATATCTGCTGTAAAAAAAAGAGTTGTAGACACCACAGACCGTCATATCGCATGTCTATTATCTGGCGGGTTAGACAGTAGTCTTATTGCGGCACTGGTTTCTAAATTTTATCCAGGAAATTTGGAAACATACAGTATCGGACTGAAAGGATCAGAAGATATAAAATACGCTGAACTTGTAGCAGAACATATTGAATCTAATCATACATCGATAATAGTTACGGAAGAAGATTTTTTAAATGCGATTCCAGAAGTAATAAAAGAGATAGAAAGTTACGATACAACAACAGTGCGAGCTAGCGTAGGCAATTATTTGATAGGAAAATATATTGCGAAAAACAGTTCAGCAAAAGTTATTTTTAATGGAGACGGCAGTGATGAATTAGCTGGTGGATATTTATATTTTCATGCTGCTCCAAATAATATAGATTTTGACCGTGAATGTAAACGATTATTAACAGATATACATGCGTTTGATGTATTGCGGTCTGATAAATGTATTTCTTCGCATGGTTTAGAACCAAGAACTCCTTTTTTAGACAGAGGATGGGTTGATTATTATTTAAGCATTCCAATCGATATCCGTAAGCCCAAGCCTGGACAAATGGAAAAAAATTTAATTCGCACGGCATTCTCAACATTTGAACCTGGTTTATTGCCACAAGAAGTATTCTGGCGGAAAAAGGAAGCCTTTAGTGACGGGGTGAGTAGTGAAACTAAAGCGTGGTATCAAATTATTGCCGAACATATGGAAACTTTAAATTTTAAAGAAATTGTTAAAAATAATAAGTATAATAATATTAATGTACCAAAAACAAAGGAACAAATATATTATCGGGCGATTTATGATGAAGCCTACCCAGATACTGCAAATCTTATTCCGTATTTTTGGATGCCACGGTTTGTTGAATCGGATGACCCCAGCGCAAGAACATTAAAACTATAAAAAACTATACTAAATAAAAACTATATTAAATAAAACTATATTAAATTAAAACTATATAAAAATTATTATTTAATATATAAAAATGACTACTATTATACCGCGTGATTATTATGATAATAGAACATATGAGATGTTATTTAAATCTCTTACATCTGAAGAGAGAGATTACATTCGGTCAATTAATGAAAAATTTGAAGATTTTTTACCCCAAACATGGAGAACTATAATAAATAGTTTACCACCAAATTATTATAAACAATATGCTTCCCAACCAACACAACAAGAGAGAAATGATTGGTTTCAAAGATATTTGAATTTACCAACAAAAGATATATCTCTCATGCCGGAGATTTTGTAATATATATATGTTATATAGTCTTAGACTTAGATCTTTTCCTATAGTTAGCCATGGATTTATTCCTCTTTCTAGATTTAGCTTTGGATTTATTCTTCTTTCTAGATTTAGCTTTGGATTTATTCTTCTTTCTAGATTTGTCCCTATTTTTTTTACCACCTATAGAGTCTTCTTCTTTTTCAATTTCAAATTTTTCTTTTTCAATAATGTTAGAAAAAAAATCAGATATTTTTTTATCTTCATATGTATATAATTTTTCTTCTTCAAGAGAAGGAACAAATAATTGATTTATTTCTAATTCAATCGCGCTTAATTCTGGTAATTTATTTTTTTTTGGAGTATCATCTAATAATATTAAATCTCTATTTTTAATATTCATTTGTTTTTTTCCGCCAATAGGATATCCTACTAGATATGGTGCTAATAAATATTGATTATCTCTTGTAACTTCTTCAATTTCATCTGGAAAATATTGATTTTTTTGATAGAATCGAGGTTTACACGTTTCACTCTGTTTTTCAAAAATTCCATATCTAACAGGTTTTTTTAAATATTTTATTGCTATAGCTATTTCTCCTGGAAAAGTAGAACAATCTCTTGTTCGCGGAGTATCTTCACATGTCCATCCTAGTATTTTAATAAATGTTAAATCAGGATTTAATTCTTTATAAGAATCATTTATTATACCATTACCATAATGGTAAAGAATAGAGTTCATTATATCTAATACTATAAAAAATGAATCTATTTGTATGCGATCTGGTTTATATATACTTAGTCGCTCTCCTGTTTGGTAATTCCAAGAATTTAATACATCTCTTATACGAGTAGTTCCGCTCGTATATTTTGGGTCACATTGATATCCTGCAACATTAAGATCGATAATAATACTATCTTGGTTATCAATAATCTCTTGATATTGAATTGTGTGTGGATAAGTGTGACCATAAGAACTATATCTTCTAACAACCGAATGTAATAAACATTTATTGAAATAGGTTTGAATGGATTTAGATAATAAAACCGCATTATCTCTCGAACATATAGGACTGGTTTGTGTACTTAAATTTATAAATGCTAATAAACTATTATCTTGAGTATCAATGTTTTTTAATTTTCTGCAAGACAATAACCCAAATGGATCTTGTAGAGTCATTGATTGCGTCATATATCTTGGAAGAATTTCTTTACTAAACCAGATAGCTTCTGTTTCAGAATATACATTATCACAATTACCTGCTAATGCTTTTGAAATTGGCATAAAACCATCAATCGCATTTCCACTTTTTAATATTCCTGATCTATATACATATCCATTATTAAAAACTCTTGATAATTTTATTTTTTTTTTCAAAATCAAAAAATTTAAACATTCAAATATTGATGTTTGAACAAAAGATATTTCACTGGGGTTTATTAAAAATAATTTTTGCCTAATAAGTGAAGTAATATCTATTTCTGGAATAGTTACACCAGGATTAAACATTATATATAATTATATAATATTTAAAATGTAGAAAATAAATTTTTATAATATTCTAAAGGGTCTTGGTCTAGTTTATATATATTATATTTATTATTATCTCTATTTAACAATACTGAATATGTTAATAAAATTTCTTCAAGACTATGCCATAAAGGCACATAATCCATCACAGCAATAGATAATACCTTTAATAATAATGTATCTGTTTTTTTATATTTATTTCTTAATATATGAAATATCATAAAATATAAATAATAAACAGACCCTGAAAATCCTCCAATAAGAATTCTATTATATGATTTAAATAAATATTCTATAAATATATTATGAACATCTAAAAAACTTGAAGCATCGTATATTTCTATAGCATTTATATCATTAAAACAATTATATTTTTCATTAATATTTATAGGAATTTTTTTATAATTTTCTGGAAGTGGATTTCTAGCAAATATTTCTCTTCCGTAATTTTTATTTACAACCGATTTAATATCATTATCTGTATGCATTATTTTAACTATTAGCATATTAAATGATTTAATAGTTTTTTCTTTTATACTTTCATCTTCAATTAATTCTGTTTTTTTATATAATTCTATAAAACTATTATTTGTAAAATTATCTGGTAAACAAAATATTATTTTAAGCTTTGTTATAAATTCTTCAAATAATTCTACATCATTCATAATATATTCCGCTTGATAATTTTCATTATTGAGTAAGGTAAGACATGCTGATACAGAATGTGGCTTATCGTATAAAAATGAAAAACGAATAAATGAGCTTAACTCGTTATCTTCTAAGGATTTTAATATTTTATCAACTTCTTCTACTTCAAACCCAATACTTGTAACAACATTTTCATTATTTTTTTTAATGGTGATAGATTTTTTAATCTTTTCCTTATAAATAATTGGAAAATTTTTTTTTATCAAAATAAGTAAATTCCAAAATATATCAATACAAAAGCTTTTTAAAATAGACTCATTTCTTAAAACACACGCTAATTTATTTTGATTATCAATATTTTCAATAATTGGTTTTATTGTTCGCGAGTATCCCCCCATTTTTTTTCTACTATATAAATTTTTTCTACTATATAAATTTTTTTTATATAATTTTTTTTTATATAATTTTTTTTTTATAGTTTTCATTATATATTATATATATTATATATAATGAATTCAACAATTAAAACATTTTTTAATTCAAAATGGCACAAAAAAATATTTATTTACACTTTGTATTTTTCGTATATATTGATATTTATTTCATTAACTGGTCTATTTTCATGGGCACCCGAATACCTACATAAAATTCAAAAATATATTATATATTATATTTGTATCATATTAATCGGACGATTTAATCCATTCATAAATAATAATATTGTATTTGATGACTATGATAGACAAATCGTATATTCTGCCGGTATCGCGTTATTAATGACTACTGGTGCTATTCATATTTTTGAAAATTATATAGTAACCGCAATTCATAAGATGTAATATTTTAACATCAATTCATAAGATGTAATATTTTAACATCAATTCATAAGATGTAATATTTTAATTTGTAATTTTTAATTTACACCATCATAATTAATCGGCGCCGCATCGTGTAACCCTTCTAAGATAGGCTTATAATTCATATTAGGAGCCGGAGCATCATTACCAATAGGCGCCATTTGCGAAACGACCTCTTCTTCTAAAGTAACAGGAAAATCATTATATTTAGAAAAATCAATGACCTTGGATTGTTCTGATGGAAGAAAGTTATTTAAAGCATATGTTTCTGTTTTTGTATAAGAACCATATGCTAAACCCAATAAAAACATTGCGCAGAGAATATAAAATAATTTTAAAAATATATTTTTAAGATTGTATTCTTCAATAAACTTATTTAATTTTACCATTTATATCATAAATGTATATTATTTATTTTTAAAAAATAAAATTGAAACAAGTAATTTATATAATATATAACTAAAGAAGATAGATATATGGCGTCACTAAAGGATACACAAATAACTACCTATATAGGACCGAAGGGATACTCTATATATAAAGAATATATGGACACGGAAGAACAAAAAAATTTAAAGCAAGAATTAACGGTCAGCCCATTCCTTCCTAAATCGCCAGTTCAACCGCCAGCCTTTCCAATATATAGAGAATCTAATGCTAAATTATATATTCCAAGACATTTTGGTCTAAATACCTATGGAGAACCGGATGAAATACGAATACCAAAAGGCGACGCTATTAATCTACCATTTAATGGAGAAATGAGAGATTACCAAATTAATATTGTAAATATTTTTATGAAATCGGCAACTAAAGTAAATAAACAAGGGATTTGTTTTGGTGGTGGCGGGTTGTTAGAGGTTCCTTGTGGCCGAGGCAAAACGGTAATTGCGTGTAAAATCATGTCCGAATTAAAAAAAAAAGCGCTAGTAATTGTTCATAAGAGTTTCTTAGGCGACCAATGGATTGAGCGAATTTCGCAATTTCTGCCCACTGCGCGTGTAGGGAAAATTCAAGGACAAGTAATTGATATTGAGAATAAAGATATTGTTATTGGGATGCTGCAATCACTCTCAATGAAAGAATATCCGGAAAATATGTTTAGTAGTTTCGGCATAACTATAGTGGATGAATGTCACCATATATCATCGGAAGTTTTTAGTCGATCTTTACAAAAAATTATCACTTTCTATACCCTGGGTCTAAGCGCGACAATGAACAGGAAAGATGGACTGACAAAAGTATTTAAAATGTTTTTAGGCGACATAATTTATCATGAAAAACGCGAATCAGACGACTCCGTTTTAGTAAAAGCAATTGAATTTATCACAACTGATGCGGAATTTAATGAAACTGCCTATGATTATCGAGGCAATCCGGCCTATAGCACAATGATATCTAAATTATGTACCTTTAATTATCGCAGTGAGTTTATATTAAAAATATTAAAAAAGGAATTAGAAGAAAAACCTGACCAACAAATCATGATTCTAGCACATAATAAAAATTTATTGGAATATTTACATGATGCGATAAACCACCGAAAAATAGCCACTGCGGGGTATTATGTGGGCGGTATGAAAGAAGCCGAACTAAAAAAATCAGAAATATGTACTATTATTATCGCGACATACGCGATGGCGGCGGAAGCCTTAGATATTAAAACCTTAACGACGCTTATTTTAGCTACACCGCGAACTGATATTACACAAGCGGTCGGTCGAATCTTGCGAGTAAAACACGAAAGACCGCTGGTAATAGATATAATTGATTCGCATGATGTCTTTCAGCAACAATGGTTAAAGAGGAAAAAGTTTTATATGAGTAATAAATACACCATAGTACATACAAATAGTAATTTGTATGAACAAAACAAATGGATAGATAATGAAACCAAACAGAAGAAGAAAAAAGAATCGGATTTAAAGGGTCGATGTCTAATTAAACTAAATTAACCTTCTTTTGCGCACAGTCTTTCGCTTTTTATTAGTTCGTTTTTTATTCTGAGTCTTTCTCTTTTTATACGCATTCTTTCTCTTTTTATGCGCAGACTTTCTTTTTTTGTGTTTATATTTTCCGCCCCCTGTAGCCTTTACTTTATAAACAAAGTAATTATCCATTACATCTAATTGAAAAAACTTTTCCCATGCTTTTAATATATCTTGTTTTAAACCAGTTGTATCATCTTTCGCTAGTGGATGTAGTTTTATTTCTTCCAAGGGAATACTGAGAGAGTAAGATTTATTTGCTATTTTATTAATATATGTTTGATTCTCTACAAAAATAATTATACCCTCTTTTTTAAGAACATGCGTCAGTTTTTCCATCCCAATTTCAAATTTATTTGAAAAAAGCCATGTTAACACATTACAACCCGCAAATAATACCGCGTCAAATTTATGTTCCATTGGTAAATTTTGAGGATATCTATCCATAAATTCAGCAATAAAATCATCTCCTAATAATTTCTTTAACATTATTTGATTTTCTTCTCTTGGAAAATCCATACCTGAATTATCTGAACAAATTACTAATACTGTTTTAGGCATATTATATATTATAGATAATATTATATAATATTTAATTATAAGGACAATTGCTGACGGGAGACAACGGAGTAGGACTTGCTAACATGCTTTCGTTAGCGCTTAAAGAAGTATCAAATGTTTGGCTAAACGAAATAGGCGTATTACTGTAAGGTTGCGGGCCTTCGCCGCCCCGTTTCATCGTTCTCCGATATTTTCTGGAGCCACCATGTTTTCGGGAGCCACCATGTTTCCTGGAGCCACCATGTTTCCTGGTGCCACCATATTTCCGGGTGCTGCGATGTTTTTTTGTGCCACCATATTTTCGAGAGACACGGCGTTTAGATGCCTTGCGTCGATTGGTTCTCTTTATGCCGCCTCTCTTGCATCCAATTTGTCTACGCCGACGTCCACCGGAAAGATTGGATAACTTATTAGAAAAATCATTCATCGGTCTCACAATCGTAGGATGCTCATTAATCTGAACCATAGCTGTTCCAGCCCCATCAATTGGTGACCCAATCGGTTCGCCAAAACTATAATACCCCCCATTTTGACTAAATTGCCCAGCCGCCGCTAAAGCATTATTTGTAGTCCCTGAACATCCAACCCCCTCAACCTGTCCATCCGATGACGAAAATGTATCAGGATAAGAAGAAAAATTCACATCTCCGCCTTTAATAACTTTACGCATTTATATATTATAATATTATAAATATTAAATAATATATTATTTTTTTTCTAGATATTGCGCATCTTTATGAGAAACTATTTTTACATTATCATTTGTAACAGAAATTGGTAGCCATTTTCTAAATTTGGGCATATAAATACATTTCATTACAAGAGTTTTAGTTGTATCAACAAATTTAGAATCTTCTATATTTTCAAATTCTTCTTCAGTATCACTTTCTTCTAATAAATCTAAATTAGAATTTTCTTTAATATTTCTAAATAAAGAATTCATCATAACACTCGTTTTATAACTCGGAATCATTGCTACACCATATATTGTTTCTGTGTTTGCGCAATATAAATGATATATATCAGCATCAACCGCGGCTTTTACCTTGAAGAATACTTCGCTTTTACATACTTCGCTTTTGTATGCTTCGCCTTTGTATACTTCGTTTTTGTATGCTTCGCTTTTATATGCTTCGTTTTTGTATGCTTCGCTTTTATATGCTTCGTTTTTGTATGCTTCGCTTTTAATAACTAAAAGACCAACATAAGCATTAAGACTATATATATTGAAAGCATAGACCGAATAAGGAAGAGTTGCTTTAATCTTTAAGGCTTCGTCATAATTATTACATATTACCGGCATACCAACAATAATAAATTTTTTTGTATAAATAGTTTGAGTTATTTCTTTATTTTTAAAAATAGTACTAAATACATTCATCTGTTGATGAAATGAATAGTTTTCAGTATGATTACCTTTATAATAAAGAATATTTTCAAATGTAAAATGTTTCATATTGTTTACAGAAAAAAGTGTTCCATAAATAAGCGTCCCGTAAGCCATTTCGTTGGAAAAACACAGTTGATATAACTCCGTTTCATGAATAGAAATATTCCCGCTGTAATTTAACGGCATCACAATACAAATATTTTGTCCCTTCCAATAGGTAATCCATAAAATTGCTTTTTTCCCTTTGGGTATAAGCATAAATACATCTCCACAAACTTTCTTATGTAAAATATTTTCATAAGAAAGTTCAAAAGACGGCAGTCTTTTTAATAATAACACTTTTTCGTCATATGTTAACATTCTCTATATAGTTATATCAGGTCCAACCTTTAACTAATTTTTATTAATATTTTAATGTTCGCCTATTTGTTTTGCTATTTTTTCGCCTATTTGTCCTGCGTTTTGTTTTGCGGTTTGACCTGCGGGTTGTCTTGCGTTTTGATCTGCGCTTTCCACCCACTGGTTCTTTATCAAATTGATCCTCTGTCATTTTTTCAACTTTAATATCTATAATTTTTACTCCATGTTTTTTACTTAATTCTCTACTTATATCATCGCTTTCTATAGGGGTTATTTTTAAATCCCTAGGTAATAATATCTCAGATTCTTTATATTTGGCAAGTTTGGTCATATCAATGTAAGGTATTCCTTCCATAATATGCATTCGATATAAACAACAATGTTTATCATTATCAACAAATCTCAAAGCGATTGCTATATCTTCAGTTGTGGATATATATCCAGTGTCTATATTTCTTTTACGTGGATTAACTGTATCTGTTGAAGGTGAATCACTATAATAATCTCCTCTTTTTCCCCTAAATGCGATTATTTCTCTATTACTTTTTGGCGCAGAATTTAAAAAAGCACTATCTATATAATCTACTCGCAATTGAACATTTTCTATTGATTTGGGAATGGTATCTGGTCTAGTAAATTTACCATCCATAGATGTAAAATTCTTAAAATTAGTTATTCCCCTCCCCAGTCTATTTACTTCAAAATAACTGGTTAAACCATCATAACCATCTCGTAAAAGAATATTTATCGGTTTAAACCACTTAAATGAATAATCTCTTAATGCTTCAATTTCTATTTTTTCATAGCCTGGATAATCTATCGCAAGCTGTCTATCTATTTGCTCAACGGTTAACGACATATTATATAATATAATTAGATTTTGTTTTAATAATTACTAAAGGTATTGCTATGCCCATCGTTTGACGAGACTATTTCTCTCGATACATTATTTTTTTTTAAATCCTGTAAAAAAATACTTAACTCATCTTGCATATTATCGTCCTTATTTAATTTGTCACTATTACTTTTGTCCCTATTAATTTTGTCCCTATTACTATTGTCCTTGTATTTTATCGTATCATTGTATTTAATCGTATCATTGTATTTTATCGTATCTATCATTTCGTTATATCTCTCTGTGGGTTTATTTACTAAATCTCTCACTTTTGGAATAGTAAGAGTGCTTTTAAAAAACGAATAAAGATAATGAATAAGAAAAATAAGTAATAATGAGAGTATTGCCCATTTGATTATAAATAATAGCATAATATATATTCTTAACATAAGTTTAGTTCAAATAAAAACGTAAGTATATCTTCTTTAATATTAATAAATTGTTTATTGTCTTTTAAATAAAAATAAAAATCAATAATAGTATCATTTTTTCTCTCTATTATTAAATCAATTATTGTGTCCTTTCTTAATTTATAAATATATTTATGAATAATTTCTTCTACATGATAGGGATATACTTGAACACATTCACAATCTATAACAAATTTACTATTATCTGTAATAATATCAAATTTATCTAACTTCATTGTCTGAATGGGTTCATCAATTATATTCAATACAAATAATTTCTCTCCTTGTATTTGAATAATACCTTGTTCTGAATATATATAGGATTCGTTTGTTTTCTTAAACAAAAATTTTTCAAGCAGTGATGGATTTATATTGTTTAGTTTTATACTAGGGAAATAAATTTTCATTTATATATCTTAATATATAACCAATAAACTATTTAAATCTTATTGTCTAGATATGTATTAGATATGACTGATATTATTATTATTGAAACAAACGGCACGGTTAAACAATCGAAAGTGAAGGATCTAACTTTTGAAACCTTATACAAGAAAGCCGGATTTAGAGCAGATACTAATTTTAAAAAGCGGACTACTTGGAAAACAACAATAGGAACCGAAAATATAATTATTGAACTCTGGGCAAAGGATGAAGGTAAGGCTAATTTTGAAAATAAATATGATTTCCCTCCGCCAGTAGACAAAGCATTATATTTTGGCATTTGTATTCTAATTCGGGTTGATTTAAATGGAAATATTATTGGTTTAACGTCTGAATTGTGGAAAACTGTATACGAAAAATTATTCGGGGGGTTTGAGGATATTGACGAAGACGAAGAATGTAGTGATGATGAATTAGAAAATGTTGATAAAAAATTAAAAACCAAGCATGGGTATTTAAAGGATGGATTTGTCGTAGATGAACCAGTAAGTGAAGAAGATGACGATTATAGTGACGAGGACGAGGATGAGGACGACGAAGATGGTGGAAGTAAGAATGATGAAGTTGAAGAAGCCGAAGAAGACTACGACGATGATCTAGAAGGGTCTGAATTGGAAGAAGATGAATACGATTATTCGGATGATGAAGAAATTAAAAATTAAATTATTAAATAAAAATTATTTATTATAATTTAAATAAATAAATATATTATAATGAAAAGAGTTTTTAAAACAGTAGCAGTTCATTTATTTTTTATAATATTTTTTGCTATTTTTTATTATTATTTTTCAACACATTTTGAGAAAAACACACCAAATAAATGTAAAAATTATAAATGCGATACGGAATTAGATTTAATGGTAGATTTTCTGCTCTTTAGCACAACAATACAAGCGGGTGTTGGAATAAATGAACTTTCGCCTACTTCCATCTATGGTAAAATATTTATGATATTACAGCAATTAATAATGATATCTATACATGTAATAACATTATATGTTTTTACACTTTAAAATCATCATATAATTAATTTTATATATTTTTTTAAATATATAAAATTGAAATCATATAAATGTATGTAAAAGTTAATATATACCAAGATGCACGTTATTCAAAATCCTGAAGAGTTCAGACAAAATGTTTCTAAAAAGTTAGAGAAGATTCTTAATGATGAAACAAAAATCGCAGAAAATTTGGAAAAAGGTATTTATAATTTCTGTATTAAAGAAGCAGGCGAACGAAACATTGTAAAAAAATGGGATAATGTTCATTTTACGCAATTGTATGTTGACCGATTAAGAACAGTATATATTAATATTCAAAAGGGCGAATTAAAAACCAAAATTTTAGAGAAAAAGATTAAAGCCCACGAGATTGCTTTTATGACGCATCAAGAAATGGCGCCAGAAAAATGGCGGCAACTAATGGAGGATAAAAAAATCAGAGATGAAAACCGATATGCTCCGAAATTAGAAGCCTCCACCGATAATTTTACATGTAGAAAATGTAAATCAAAGGAATGTAGTTATTATCAATTACAAACCCGTTCGGCTGATGAACCGATGACTACCTTTGTAACTTGTATTAAATGCGGGACAAGGTGGAAGTGCTAACGCGCTAATTATAATTTACGAGTTTTATGTTTTCTATGTTTATTCGTTTTCTTTTGTGCGCCTCTACTTTGTTTGCTCCTACGGTGTGTGCTCCTTTTCTTTTGTGTGCTCTTTTTTTTATATGTGCCTCCACTTTTCTTTTTATATGTGCCTCCACGTTGTGTGCGCTTTTTAGAATGTGTTTTCCTTCTCTTTCCCCCACTAACAGAAGGGAGCGGAAAAGGTAATTTTAATTTGGTCGCAAAGCTATTACAATTCGGCAGTAAGGGTTCTTTACACAGCGGACAGACGGTATTCATATCCATTGCTTGTAAATGCTCGCCTTCCATACTCATTTGTCCTAATATATTCACTCCTGATACGCGACAAGAACTTAAAATACAATTGCGATGAAAACGATGCGAATTTTTACACACGGTAATCACCTCATTACCCTTGGCTTTATCCTTCTCATCCGGACCTTTTATGCCATCCAGGACTTCATTACACACCACACATTCATCCGCGGGGTCATATTTGTCTAAAAAATCTTTTAAAAGCATCCCGTAAAGCGCCGGTTCCGTCGTATCTTTTTTATTCTTAATTAAATAATTTAATGCCGTATCCCCTTTGGCGTTTTGTATTGATATATTTTTAGATTTATTTTCTACCATTAGTTTCGCAATCAAAAGAGCGTTCGCATAGTCGCCAATTTTACAGGCATAAAGTAATATGTTATTATTATCAGCCGTTTTATTTTCGGCCAGTTTTATATCGGTAGTTGCTTGTTGAATATCCTCTTTCGTAAATGGCTCTACTTCTTGTGGAACCATTTCTTGTATTTTAACATTGTCGTCTAGCATTCTATATTTTAATTTAGGTAATCCTTGAAAGGTTCGCGTTGAAAGAATAGTCAATAGATTCTCCTTTAATTCCAACCAGGATAAATTAGCTAATCCTTGAAATATTTGTTCGGGTAATTCAGTTAACTTATTTCTATCCAATTGTAAATTTTTTAAACTCGTTAAACCTTGAAACACCCTTTCAGGTAACTCAGTCAATTCATTCTGGCTTAAATTTAAAATTTCTAATTTTATTAAGCCCTGAAAGATATTTTCAGGCAATGATTCTAATTTATTCTTACGTAAATCTAAATGCTTTAATTTCGTTAAGCCTTGAAAGAACTGTTCAGGTAAGTTGTCTATCTTATTATAACTTAAATTTATATGGTCTAAATTTATTAAGCTTTGAATAAGATTTTCAGGTAATGTAATTATATCATTCCCACCTAATTCTAAAAGGGTTAAATTTGTTAATCCCTGAAAAATATTTTCGGGTAGGGTAAATGTAGGAACACTATCATTATTATGACTATTTCTTATGGTTAATGATTCTAATTTATGTTGATTTTGAAATATTTTTTCAGGTAATGTAGCAAAAATATCATATATAAGTTCTAATACTTTTAACTCGACCAAATCCTGAAATATATTTTCATCTAATACCGATAACCAAAGTGCTTTTATTTCTAAATTTTCTAATTTATTTAATCCGGCAAATATATTTTTTGGAAGGATTCTAATGATTGGATCTTCCGCGTCACTATATTCTCTACCATCTAATGTAAGATTTTTTAAAAGAGGCGTCTCTTGAAAGGCGTTTGACGCGAGCTCTAAAAAATTTATTTGCTCTAAAGTTAAATCTTTTAACCCTCTACGTTTTTCTTCAAAACTTTTTAAGATATATTCATTAAATAACATATATATTATTATTATATTATTTTATATTAAATTTTATTATCATACTGTATAATGGATGATTTTGAAGAAATAAAAGGCAATGAAGGAACTTTAGAACAAACCGAAGATGCCACTTACCGAACAGGAAGAGATTTTTTAGGCCGTGAAAAAGTGTTAACTTATCCATACTCTTCTGCGGAAGATTTTAAAACACTAACTCCTGATAAAATATTAACAAGGCGTCTTAAATTAATAAAACCAGACATTGAAACCGGCCAACTCACAAAAAGAGTTTTATCCGAACGGCAAAGACAAGCGCTTCAGCGCTTAATGGCTATTAAAAAAAATGTAGAAGTGTTTCCAAAAGAAAAACAAGATAAAGTAAGAGCAGATATGCTTGCTCAATATGAACAAAATGCTGATAAAATAGAATTATTAATAGACCAAATGATATTAGAAATAAAGGTTGAAGATATAAATAAAAAATATAGTGACGCTGAAGATAAGCGTTTACAAAAGAGATTAGAAGAATTAAGAGGATATATTTCGTCCGAAGAAGAATTGATAGAACGATTTAAAAAATTAAAAGGACCTATCCTATCAGAAAACGAATTACGCGAACGACTTCGACTGTTGAAAAAAAATGGTGGTTCGAAGAAAACCCGGAAAGCACGCAGAGCAGGAAAGGCAATCAGAGCAGGCAGAGCAAAGAATACAAAGAAAGCAAAGAAAGCAAGCAGATCAAAGAAATCTAAAAAAAGCAAATCAATCAAGTCACGAAAATCAAGGAGAATGAATAAAAATTAAAACATAAAAATTATATATAATATACTTAAAAATTAAAATTTTATATATACTTAAAAATTATTATATATATAAGATTAGACGATGTTATTAGACGATATTATAAACAGCATTATAGACAATATTAATAATATACCATTAGAACAACCTATTTTTATTTATACAGGCGTAGGCGCTGGAGCCATGTCGGTTGATCAAAATGGTATATTACAATTAGAAAACTATCATCAATATCCACCCTTTTTACAAAATTTAAAAAATACCATTCCAAATTTACATATTTTTATTATATTAATAGATCCCTATCAAGAAAATCCGCCTTATGTAGCCAAAGATAAAAATTTAATATTAGATACACATAATAATATCGAATGTTATTCAAATAATAATTTAAGTGTTTACGTGATGCGCAAATCGGTTTATACGGATCCATATGAACCAAAAGACGATTATATAAATATAACTCAACAACTTAAGCATTTAAATTTGTTTGCTATAAATAATAATATAACAACCCTTTACCATGATTTCTCCGGGCGTAGCAATGCTTTGTTAGCAGAATATTTTGATGATGATTTACACGACCATTTAGACCATATTATCTACGGGTTAAGCGCACGCGAAGACCATGGATGTATCTTTGATTTAACCGCTATTTCTTCTTATTTTCCGTTTAAAATTGATTATTATCAGTTTCTAAATCATAATAAGAGGATAATAATTAAATTATTTAATATATTTCGGTTTACGACAATGGATACAATAGAGGAAAAATTGGAAATAGAAATGCAGAATTATCCACCATACATGCTCGAAATGATAGAAAAACAAAAAGAACAAGTCATTCGTTCTATTAAATCTGAGCTGAGAAATGATATTTTCTCTAATTTAAGAATTATTGTAAGACTAATTAAGGGCGATGAAAAATATGAAGAAATAACAAATGTATATTTCTTTAATAATTTACCAGAATACCAAAAAGGAAAGGTATTAACAATGTATCACGAAAAAAAATTTAATAACCTCTTAGACTATCTTATGAATTATTATGGAAAAAAAATGGAAATCGTCGCTAAAATAAAAAACCTGGATGTCTCCGGGAGAGAAATTCTGGAATTTATTATAAATGGCGAAAATCCATATGATTGGTATAAAGCTTTGAATCATTTTTTTTAATATATTATATAGTATGGAATCCAATTATACCTTATTCACAACAATTAGTAACACCACAATTAGCACCACAATAATTAGCACAACAATTAGCACCACAACCAGCAATATGACAAATAATTCTTATTCATATCAAGATACATCCAGTGATTCTGGATTAGCCGCCTCATATATAGCATTAATAATAACTTTAATCGGATTATTTAGTACACTCATTGTTCACTATAATATAAAAAGAGTAAAGATATGTTGTTTGAAAATTGAATGTATTAAAAAAAAAAATTCAGATGATTCAGAACCATCTGAATTTGAATTACCTGATAGCGAGGATAAGCATAGCGATCAGCATAGCAGCAATAATAAGCATAGCGATCAGCATAGCAATGATAAGCATATTATATATATAGTTCATACTCATTCAGAAACAATTGTATAACTATACTTTACCTGCGGCGTCCGCCAATGTTTTGTTTAATTCGAATTCGGCTTTGCGCCTGAATGGGATTTTTTAAAATTTCGCGTTTTGGCTGTTTGGGTTTTTTATAATAGTTCTTATCGTATAATTCATAATATGTAAAACACTCGTCTTCATCCGGTTTTTCATTGTTTTTCATTAAAAACACCACGCGTTGTAATGCGTCGCTAACATCATATAAAGCCGGGGGTAGCGTCATCATCTCACGCGCAAGGTGTTGAAGTTTATAACTATTTAAGTTGATATCCCGTCGGCAATAGCAGCACTTGTAATCCGCTTCTCGGTTGTTTTCATTCGCGTCTTCTTCAGTTTGTACCATCGTTTGCTCCAGACATCCCGTATGGAATACTTTACCGCACGGCGCACCGCATTCAAAGAATGCTTTGTTAATTCGTTTATAGCAAATAGAGCATTCCAAATCTACGCATGTATTTGATTTAATAGCCTTTAAAGTCATGTTGCTGTTTTTCTTGGAGTCAAAAGGCATCTTTAAGAGTTCTGTTTTCTTTTTGTTTATGGGGTAATGTCTTACTATTGAAGAGGAAAAGTATTTCAATTTTTTAATTAAACAAGTAATTTAATTAAAAAATGTTATATATTTATATATATATATTACGACAGGCAAGAGAATACGCTTTTACACGACTTATTTACCTTCGGCTGAAAAATAATTAATTTCACACACATATCAAATACACGTTGAAAAGATTCTTTTTGGACGGGATCTTCCGGAAGTAATTTATAATGCGTAATAATATAATCATATAGGGTAGCAATACTATTCTCCAACTGCTCGATTGTGAATTTTTGTTTCTCGCTAGTAGTAATTAGTTCGGTGATAAGTAACATAATTTCGGGAATATCAAATTGGTCAATCTTTCCATCTTTCATTATGCTTTTAACTGTCGTGTCGATCTGCTGAAGAAAATTAACATTTTTAGTCAAATCGTCGTCGCTCATCTATAATAGTGTAATAGATAACTATTTAATATGTTTACACTAAAAATAGTTTAATTATTTTGAATAACTATTTTGAATAACTATTTTGAATAACTATTAAATTCCACTTAAACGACGTGTTTATTCGTATTTTTTTCATTAATAAATTCTTTTTCATTTAACAATAATCTTATTGTGAATATAGTCGTTATTTCTGAATATATTATTCTAAGAATGGCTATATCAAATTGAGAAATAGTTATCAATACAAAAAGAGCGCTTGTTAAACTATTTATTAACCACATTACGTTGGCTAATAATTGTAATTCATTTTTTGTAAATTCAGTAATAACCTTTTTGTCTGGGTTATATATATTAAATCCTAAAATTGGACTCGCAATTTCATTTGTGAATACTCTACTAATTTCAACAAAACACAAAAATATTTGTAAATATACATATTTTTGTATTGTATTAATTTTTATACTTAATACATATAAATTATCATTTGGACCATACATCAAATAATAATTATTATCATCTTTATAAGTTAGCATAACTAGCAAAATTATTAAAAATAATAGAAAATTTATAACAACACAATATCTTAATCTATAATTATTTTTCATATTATAATATGTAAGCATTTACCGTTTAAATAATTTTATAAAAAATATTTATTTCATATATCATATATCATATATATATTTATATATCATATATCATATATACCATCTAAAGAACTTCTAAGTCGCTCACATTCCAATATTCGCACGTTCCGTCAGGAATAGGTCTTTTTATAATAAACGGAATTTTCTTTTCTTCCAATTCTAATTTTGCGATTTCATACCCATCAATCACATTCGGCGGAATTTTTACAAAAGGCTTTGCTCCAGAATTCAGTTGTTTTGCTCGCTGGCCAAGTATACGCGCCGTTTCGTATTTCGTTAAGAACGGCAATGTTTTATGTAAATTATCAATGATTATACCATTTTCATTACGCACGACACGAGACAGATGTTTTACTTCTTCAAAATTATGATTTTTTGCTTCAGGGTGATGTTTTTCAATAAAATTCTCCCGTATATCTGCGTCAAATTTCTGAAGATAATTCGCGTCTTCGTCCTCATCATCGTCATCCTCTTCGTCGTCATCGTCTGCTAGGCCTCCCCCTGCCATAAAAGAAGGCAATGTATAATTTACATTTGATGTATCTGTCTCTTTAAATTTAGGACCATTTTCATATTGTTCGGCATTAACTTCGGTGTCTTCTTCATCCTCATCCTCATCCTCGTCCTCGTCCTCCTCCATATCCTCTTGGTCGACATCCTCTTGCTCGTCCACATTTAAAACGCCTTCATTATCATCTTCGTCATATGTTTGTTTTGGTTTAGCTGAAGATTTTTTATAAATAAAAGAGGGTCCTGTATCGTTGTCCCCTTCAGAATTATTTAATAAATCCTCAATAGATACTTGTTCTAAATCGTCCATCTTTGATATATATAATCAATTAATAAAAATTTTAATTCAATTTTTTATTAATATATAATATTAATTATAATATTATTATTTGTAATCAATCGTTTTCCACATTTTATCACAATGAACACATAAATATATATACTTCATATTTGTATCATCATAACGAATGTAAATTACTTCACGCGTCTCTTCGGACCCATCCTTATTACTCGAACATTCATTATTCGGGCATTTTATGGTATTAATCCTTGGCAAGGTCGGGTCATATTTCGTATATTCATTAATAATATGCGTAAATTTTTGATCATTTTTCTTTAATTCAGTACTAGAGACGCATATCGTCTCCGTCGTAGGCACGTTATCGGTATGTCCGCAATTTCGGCAATAATATACTAAACTATTCGCATCTTCGGCCGTTACCTTGAGATAATACATATTGTGGCATTGAGAACAGAAATGCATCTTGACTTATATATATAATATATAATAAGTTTATTTTTAATTCAATTTTTTAGTTATCTATATAACATTTCAAATTATCAAAACACAACTAATTATCTTTTTCTTTAACTCTTTATAGTTCAGCTTAACATTCATCTGATAAATAGTCGTAGTTATAATATTAGTATCTGTATTATTTATTATTTGTTGTTCTATTTCTTTATCTACAACATTTATAAGTTTATCATAATTCGTTAAAAAATGGTTCTTCATAATTGGTATAAATTCAGAAAATATTAACCCAATATCTTCATTTTTTAACATAGCTAACATGGCGACTTCTATATTTTTGAATTTCAAGATGGCATTATAATTCGAATAATCCATATGCGTCTTAGTAATCCCCGGTTCATTTAAAATAGGCGTATCATTTAAAACTGTGCACAATACTAATAAAACCGACGAGATGGTCTGACAAGACGACCATTGTTCGCCTTTCCAAGTGTTAAGCACTGATAAACAGACCTTTCCGCATTTATACAAATTCGGATTAAACCGGGTGACTCCATCATTTGTTTTATAGATAAGTTTTGGCGGCGAATAGGGATAATTTGAAGGGTATATAATTTCAAATAAATAAAATCCATTTTCGTAGGGTGTTCCTTGCGGCCCAATAATTAAGGCTTTTCCCTTCAATAGATCTTCATCATCGTGCTTATAATATATACCATGAGATTCTAACGGATTTTTTATTATTTCTTTCACATCTTTAATCAGGCGGGTTATTGTTTCTTTGGTTATCGAAACACTAGGTTCACCATTCATTTCTTTTTATATATATTTAGATATATTTATATATTAATTAATATAAATATATTTATCATTGAATTACGTATATTAATTAATTACTTAATTTTAATATATTAAAAAATTGAGATAAAAAATTCTTTGGTATATATAATAACAATCAACATGGCGTCAACCAAAAGCAACAATTTTGACGACTATTTAAAAAATCACACAGCAGTTAAGGGTACAACTTTTACAAATACCCGGATCGGCGACAAAGATTTAAATATTTATGGCGGTTCTTATACAATTCCTCCGACTGAATGGAAAGAATTTATGAAAAAATATTTTAATCACGTGTTTGTCCAGGGCAAAAAAGAGTATTTAACTGAAAAACAGTTAATAGAGGACGGTCCTATTTTAGTTGATATGGATTTTCGATACAATACCGACATCAAAGAAAAACAACACAGCGAAGAACATATCATAGATATGATTATGTTATATGCTGAAAAAATCTCAGAATTAGTCGAAGTGAGAGATAATGTCAGTATTGATGTATTTGTGATGGAAAAAAGCATCGTAAATATGACGGAACAAAAAACAAAAGACGGCATTCATATTATTTTCGGAATTAAAATGCACAAAGGCTTACAAGTATTATTGCGCAATAAAGTGATGGATGAGTTAAAAAGTATGTGGGATGATTTGCCGATTACAAATACGTGGGAAGAAGTCTTAGACGAAGGCGTCACAAAGGGGTTTGTAAATTGGCAGATGTATGGTTCGCGCAAACCGGGAAATTTGGCCTATATGATTAAATATCATTATATAATATCATATCAAGGGGGAAAAAAAGAATGGTCTTTAGAAACTAAGCCGATTGCTTCATTTTCAACCGAAAAATATATTGAAAAATTGTCGGCAAGATACACGGAGCATCCGGAATTTACGATGAAAGAACGCGTAAAGGCAGATTTCGAAAAAGCCAAAGAAACCCTATCAAAAAACCAAACGTCTTCCAATCCAAGCGCAAAACCACGCCCAAAAATAAAATTCAATATTATTAATTCTTCTACGCCAGAAAGTAATGAAATAGATTCAGAAGAAAAACTAGACGCAGCAATAGAAGATTTATTTGAAAATATAGGCACAAAGAATTACCGTATCAAAGAAACGCATCAATACACCATGAGTCTGCCTGATACGTATTATGGTCCCGGGAGTTATAATAAATGGATTCGTGTCGGCTGGGCTCTCGCGAATACTGATTCGAAGCTATTCTTAACATGGGTTAAATTTAGTAGCCAAGAAAACTGTCGCGATAGTTTAAAGGGCAGAGACGGTAAATTTGACTGGAAATGTATCCCGGAATTATTTGATATATGGAGCAAGTTTGAAGTTAATAATCCGGATAGTCTTACCTATCGCTCTATTATGTATTGGTCTAAGCAAGACGCTCTAGAAAAATACAAGTTGATTCGAAAGGATACAATTGATTTCTTTATTGAACAAACCGCGCAAACAGCTACGGAATTTGATATTGCCTCAGTCTTGTTTAATTTATATAAAGATGATTTTGTCTGCGCCAGTATTAAACATAATATTTGGTATGAATATAACGACAAGCATCGGTGGGTTCAAAACGATGAAGGCACGTCTTTACGCATGAGAATTTCCACGGAAATGCATGAAATATATTTAGATAAAAACCAAGATGTTCTCTTACAAGTTCAAATGATGGACCAAGCCTGTGAAGCGGCTGATCTGTTGCGTAAAAAATCAAAACTATTATGTGAAATTTCCATATATCTTAAAAAGACGACTTGGAAAAATAACATTATGAAAGAAGCCAAAGAGTTGTTCTTTGATGACGGGTTTATTGAGAAGCTGGACCAAAACCCTTATTTATTGAGCTTTAATAATTATGTAATTGATTTTAAGAACAAGACCTATCGCAAAGGCCAGCCCGATGATTACATTTCAAAATGTACTAACATCGATTACATTCCGCTTAATGAGATTAAGGATATGAAATCTATTGATCAGATTAATGAATTTATGGAACAATTATTTCCGGTAAAAGATCTGCGGGATTATATGTGGGAACATTCCGCGTCCTGTTTGTTGGGGACAAACAATAATCAGACCTTCAATATATACAAGGGGACGGGTCGTAACGGCAAATCCAAATACGTGGAATTGATGAGTCATGGTTTAGGTAGCTATAAAGCTACAGTGCCGATTACCTTAATCACGCAAAAGCGCACTAGTATTGGCAGCACTTCCTCTGAAGTCGCGCAATTAAATGCGGTGCGTTATGCGGTGATGCAAGAGCCTTCAAAAGGTGATAAAATCAATGAAGGTATTATGAAAGAAATCACTGGTGGCGACCCGATTCAAGCCCGTGCGTTATTTAAAGATACGATTACCTTTATCCCGCAATTCAAGCTGGCGGTGTGTACCAATACGGATTTTGACGATATGGCGAAAGATGACGGGACCTGGCGACGTATTCGTATGATTGATTTTATGTCGAAGATGTTAGAAAAACCCTATGAGGATCCCAAGTTTCCAAAAGATGAATTCCCTTATCAGTTTCCGATTGATAAAAATTTAGATACGAAGTTTAAAACTTGGGCGCCTATCTTTATGTCTATGTTGGTAGAAAAATCGTTTGTCTTACAAGGCATTGTAAAAGATTGTCCTCTGGTGATGGCGAGCAGTGAAGAATACCGCGAACGCCAAGATTATTTTACAGGGTTTGCGAAAGATAAGATTCGTTCCAAGCCAGGAGAGAAAATCAAGAAATCAGAATTGCTGGAAACATTTAAACAGTGGTATTCTTCCAATTATGGTAGCAAGGGTATGCCACCCGGTAAAGAAATTTACGAATTTATGGATAAAAAATATGGAGATTTTAAGATGGGTTGGCGTAATATCGCTATTGTTTATGATGAAGAGGAAGCCGATCCTATTAATGATTGTTAAATAATAAATATAATTAATTATTATTTAATTTTAGGTTGATTTAATTTTATGATTTATCAATAAGGACCTCCTTTGCGATCTTTTTTATTAC
>Ga0114969_10000299_pt1 | contig 41939 bp, 40 predicted proteins | sample M_130807_MF_Meta_FD_87316 | JGI IMG/M metagenome (GOLD analysis project Ga0114969, IMG submission 87316) | Freshwater microbial communities from Lake Montjoie, Canada to study carbon cycling - M_130807_MF_MetaG | ecosystem: Environmental > Aquatic > Freshwater > Lake | place: Lake Montjoie... | reverse complement strand
TCATTCCTTTTTTTTTCTTTTTCGCTTCGTCGCTTCTTTGCTCTTTGGTTACCCCCTTTTTTATTATAAAAAAGTATTTCAATTTTTTTCTCTTCTCTACCTTCCTTTACTTTCACTATCCTTTCTTTGGATAATAGTATAATTTATTGTTATACTATTATTATGTTATACTATTATTATGTTATGATATTATTATGTTATGCTATTATGCTCTCATCTGTTATCTTGTCATCCATTACCAAGACCCCCATCCACCGCCGCCGTCATTAGCGGCCATAGGTTCCGGCGACATTTGTTGTTGATACATCGCGTCAAATGCTTTACCTTGTTGTGACGGATTTTGGGTTGGCATAGCAGTTAATTGTACATTTTGCGGTAAAAGTTGGTTACGGTCTAAATAATCGGCTTGACTGGGTTGATGTTGTTGTTGTGGTTGTCCTGCTAACGGTTGCGAGATTCGCACGACATTTTTACCCTGTCCTTGCTGTGGTTGCGGTTTCTCTTCACGACCAAACACCAACTCCATAAACCGATCAATTAATATATTGAATTTAGCGCCAAGTTTCGTTTGCATTGTTGCTAAAATTAAAATAAATGGGATAATAAAGTTTACTTCATTAAATTTCGGGTATTCTTCGCCGCTATAAGTTGGAATAAAGCGTATTATTTTATTAATAAACCAAATAGAGAGAATAATTAAAGTGACTTGTCCAACACTTTCTATGATTATTTCTAAACTTCCTTTAGAATCATCATCCTCAGGCACAAACTTTTTAATGCCCCGCAAAACAACTAATACCGGAATAATCGTCAAAAACGAGTACTGTAACATATTCAACATATGTGACTTATTTTGGTCGTCAAAATTAAAGACGTATTTGAAAAAACTCATCGATTCATCTTGAACCGATTTTACACTATCACTAACCTTATCCATTATGTTTTATAAAAAGAAATTAAAAATAATGAGATATAATATTGTATAAACAAAATGTTACGCCGTATTTTAGAAAAAAACAAGACTGCCATTTCATCTTCGACCGCATCTAATACGGAACAACAAGTACACGACGAAAATCAATATTTACATCTTATTGAAGATATTTTACAATACGGTGTTATGGAATTTGGGCGAAACGGATATGCTAAAACTATTGTCGGTAGTGCTATGCACTTTACGTTGACGGATGGAATATTACCGCTATTAACAACAAAAAAAGTTGCTTGGAAAACGTGTGCGAAAGAATTGTTTTGGTTTATTAGTGGGTCAACCGATAATCAACGGTTACAAGAACAAAATGTAACCATATGGAATGGGAATGCGTCGAGAGATTATTTAGATGAGATTGGAATGTATGATAGAAAAGAGAATGATTTAGGACCGATATATGGTCATCAATGGCGGCATTTTAATGCGACTTATACGGATTGTCAGACAGATTATAGCGGGAAAGGCGAAGACCAACTCGGGTACATTATTAGTTGTTTGAAACATCCTCTTACTCGAAACTCGCGCCGTCTAATTATGTCGGCGTGGAATCCGTGTCAACTCAATGAAATGGCACTACCTCCGTGTCATATTTTAGTCCAATTTAATGTCACTGACACGGATAAGTTATCGTGTAGTTTATATCAACGCAGCGGCGATGTCGGGTTAGGCGTACCCTTTAATATCGCCTCTTATAGTTTATTGACGCATTTAATTGCGCATCATTGTGGATTAAAAGCAACAGACTTTTATTATCATTTAGGAAATTGTCATATCTACGACGATCATTTAGAAGTATTAAAAGAACAAATAAACCGCTCACCCTTTCCTTTTCCGAGAGTTCATATTAAAAACATTAAACACGATATAAATGATTATAATTTAGAAGATATTGAATTATGTAATTATAAAACACACGAACCAATTAAAATGGAAATGCGAAAATAATTTAGATAAATACTATTAAGCAATTATATAATTATGAGTGGAGCTGCTGCAATTGCTGCTGCTAAAAATCGACGTGGAAGAGAAGACCATAATCAACGCTTTAATCGGTTTGCCCAAAAATGTACGGACGTGAAAGGTAATGCTTGTCCAATTAATTCTTCATCAATTCGAAATAATACAAACTCAATACAGCGAGTATCTTCGCCATTAAATCCGCAGCAGCAAAATAAAGCAATGGCGCCACCGCCACCACCCCAGCAGCAGCAAAAGCAGCAACCGCAACCGCCTCCGCAAAAAATTGCGGGTCCAATACCAGTCAATAATGAGTTTGATAGAGAAACTTTACGCATTTTAAAACCGCTACATCCAACACAAATTATGCAACTACACGAACTTCGATTGAATAAAATGGATAATACAGTATTGGCGTTATCAAAAGCAATTGAAGAAACGTCTAATCAAAATGTAATGACGGTTCAAACACCGCCAATCACGAATAATGTGCCTGAATTAGAAGCAAAAATTGCGGTATTAGAAGAAGTTATTGCCAATCTACATATGGATTACGAAAAAGTTCAAGAATTTCTAATAGAAACGAATGCGACTTTATTAAAATTATTAAATGAAAAAAATGAAAAGGTAGTAGAAGTAGTTCCCACACAGATTGAAACAATAGTACAAGAACAAGTTGTAGTAGAAGAACAAGTTGTAGTAACAGAACAAGTTGTAGTAGAAGAACAAGTTGTAGTACCAGAACAAGTTGTAGTACAAGAACAAGTTGTAGTAGTGCCAGTTACCGAGAGTGAAACAGTATGCCCGCCACCAGAACAAATGACGGACAGTAACGTAGAAGAACCATCTATTACTCTTGTCATATCGGAACAACAGTCCCAATAAGTATTAAGAATAAGTGTTAAGAATAATATAAATAATAATTAATTATTATTTATAGATGGAGGAAGAAGAAACCAAATCTAAAAATAAAATTCCGTATATTTCAAACAATGAGTTATCAAAAACAAATCAATATGATATAGAAACATTAGAATATAATGCGAGTCATCTCGAATTACGTAAATTATTAACAACACAAGTTTTAACGCCGGAGTTTTGTATCACCTATATTTTGAATTCAGAAAAACACGGCAGTTGTGCTGAAGACGATTATTTTTGCGATGATATGATTTTAACCTATCAAAAACATATAACAAAAGAACAATTAATGAAGGCAAGAAGAAAACAAGCAGACTTGTAAAATATATATATACATAGTTTTTTAATTTTTTTTTTTACAATTATGAAAAAAATTGAATTGATAATTTTTCTTTATTTTTTTCATAAAACCAAGACAAGACAACGACAAAAATGGCAACTACTACTTCATCACGAAAAAACAACGTTAACGCTCCCGCAAATTATGAAATTACTCGATCCGACGCGAGTAAGTTGGTAAGTATATATGAAAAATGTACGACGCGTACAAATAAAAAGAGAACTGAATTAGAACGCTTTTATAAGAAGGTGAATAAAACGCGGGTATTCGCAAATGTCGCGTCTGAATTACGACAACAAGTCTGTGATACATTCTTTCGCACAATCCAGTCGCTTCAAACTTCTATCTTTGGTGAAGGAGAAGAAGATGACACGATATATCACGATGCGAATATTAACACCGCGTGTCTTGAATTGCCGGTGCGAGTAAGAGAACACGCATACGACTGGGTAAATTATTTGAATTGGGCAGTATACAATCAATGCGTATTGAAATCAATTTACACTAGCGATGACGCGACAATCACCGAAGATTTAGAGGATTGGTGTGAAGAGTTAAACTCTTGTGCGACTTGCGGTTCTGCGGGCGAAGACAAGTATTATTATAGCACACAATATGGGTTAGAAGAACCCGTCTGCCAAAAATGTGTGAGCGAAGATATTGAATACATCGATGAAGACGATGAAGATTACGAAGAAGAGGAAGAAGACGATGAAGATTACGAAGAGGAAGAAGACGAAGAAGACGAAGAAGAGGAAGAAGAGGAAGAACAAGAGGAAGCAGAGGAAGCAGAGGATGAAGAGGAAGCAGAGGAAACAGAGGATGAAGAAGACGATTGTTCTGCGCATTGCGATGCTGAATGGCGTGATGGGTGGTATGCGGGATGGAAAGCAGCAATGCGGCAGATAAAGACGCATTCGCGCAGTTTACGCACTGACCCGCCACCAGCACCACGCTGTGATAATTGTAAGCGTTCTATCTATAAATTGAAGAAATGCGGCGGCACGTGTAATGGCAGTGTACGTTATTGTTCAAATACGTGCCAACTCGAAGACTGGAATGAAGCGCACAAGTATGGTTGTAAAACGAAGTAAATCGTATAAATAAAATAAAATAAAATAAAATAAAATAAAATAAAATAAAATAAAATAAAAATAAATAAATATTTTTTATTGATATATGTAAAAACAACTTATAATAATAACACTAATATATTTATACCACTCGCGGATGAAACTCGTTTTTGAAAATTCACGCAAAGGACAACAATTCGCAATTTTATTTGCCAATTTAAAATATTTCACGGATAATGTGTGTATGTTTTTTAAAGAACACGAAGTCTATATTCAATGTTTAGATGATAGTCATTGCTGTTTATTAGAATGTAAATTACACGCGAGTTGGTTTAAAGAATATAGTTTTGATACAGAGACCGACCAAGCAAATATCGGCGTAAATATCGCGATGTTAAATAAGGTACTTTCGACCTTAAATGAATCACAAGAATTATCGATAGAAACAACAGCAGATTCGGATAAACTATGTATTAATTTCGAAAATGGAACAGTTAAGATGGGACATTTTAATAAATATTTCGAATTGCCGCTAGTTAATATCACCCACGAAATAATGGATGTCGTATTATTTGACACCAAAGTTGATTTAAAGATTGAATCGAAAATCTTTTGTGCGCTAATTAGTCAACTTACGGTATTTGATAATAATTTAACAATGAAATTTGATGAAAACAAGATTGAATGTATGTCGTCGGGTACGGAAGGCACAATGAAAGCATCGATTCGAATTGAAGATGTGAAAGAATATGCGATTACTGAGAATGAAACATTAGAACAAATGTATAGTTTAAGATATGTACAATTGATGTGTCAATTTAACAAACTCGCAACTGTAATGGAAATGGGTTTTAATGACGAATCGCCTATGATTATGAAATATAGACTAGATGTGCCAGCAGCAACCGAGCAGAACGGTGACGGTGACGGTGGTGACGAGGATAAGGCGAATAAAGAAAGTTTTGTGCGTATTCATCTCGCCCCTAAAATAAAAGACGAAGAAGTATAAGACGAAGAAGTATAACACGAAGAAGTATAAGACGAAGAAGTATAACACGAACATCACCAAAATTAAAATTGATTTCGTTATGCTATCTATAATAATAGATAACATATACTATCATCACAATGGACGACAACACCAAAGGCACTTATTCGCAATTTCTGACCGCCGAAGAAGAAGCAATACCGACATCACAAGTTAAACTCGAACACGCCTACGTAAAAGACGAAAAATTAATAATTATAGATCCATTAGATAAGGAACTTATTAATGAGCATATAAAAAATCGCACATTTCGATTTATCTTTCAGTTTCAAATTGTAGAAGGCGGTGTGATACTTTATGCTATATTTCATACCAATTGTTGGTGTTTAACCAAGGAAGTATATGAATATTTGGTAGCACATCCATTTACCATTCAAGACCTATGGTACTCATTAAAAGAAGGGAAATTTTATATTGGATTTTCGCGACGCCCGAATTATAATATTATACAAAATGTATTAGACTACGCCCACGATGAATACGATGAAATACGCTTACATTATTCCGATGTGAAAAACGACGTATGGCGGTCAATAAATTGGGACTTGTTTGCGAAAATAAGAAAGATATTAAAATGAAAGAATAAGAATAAGAAGAGTGAGTTAAAATATCAAAAAAATAAGTCTCGAGATAAAGTAGTTCATATGAATATAATCTATATTATTCTCATTTTTTGTATTGTTCTTTTTTTATACCTCCATATTTATTTTCATATAAAAACCAGCGATGATTTAGAAATATATGAAGTCGACTATCCCTCTAAGGATAAATTAGAAGAAATATGCGATATGCGCCAACCGATCAAGTTTGAATTTATGAATGAGCGAATCTTAGAGACGTGTCAACGTCGTAATATTATTGACACGTACGGCGCTTTTGATGTGAAAATACGTAATGTAAAAGATCCGGTAGATGAAGAAACGGGATTATATGTGCCGGTTGCCTTTAGTAATGCTTTAAAAATCGTAGAAGAAGATATTGATACAAAATATTTAGTCGAAAATAATGCCGACTTTTTAGAAGAAACAAGTATGGTGAAAAGTTTCCGCTACAATGATTCTTTTTTACGACCTTATATGGTGTCGAATTGTAATTATGATTTTTTAATGGCAAGTGAAGGTGTACGAACGCCGTTTAGATATGAATTAAATTACCGGAATTACTTTTTAGTGACCGAAGGGGCAGTTAAAATCAAATTATCGCCGCCGAAAAGCACTCGTTATTTATATCAGCACAAAGATTATGAAAATATGGAGTTTACTTCGCCAATCAATCCGTGGGATGTTCAGCGGCAATATAAAGCAGATTTTGATAAAATTAAATGTCTGGATATTACATTAGAAAAAGGACAAATCTTATTTTTGCCAGCATATTGGTGGTACAGTATCGAGTTTGGTTCCGCCGCATCTATCTGTTCTTTTAAATATAAAACGTATATGAACACAATTGCGATATTACCGCATCTTATTATGAAACTACTTCAGACCCAAAATATTAAACGCAATAATGTCCGAACCACTACAACCGCTGGTGCTGCCAGTGCTGCCACCACCACCACCGCCACCACCGCAAATAATATACCGAATGATACGACGCCAATAATGGATGTCATTACGGAAAGCGATATAAAAAATTGAAATGATTTAAAGATAATTAATGTATAATAACATACAACCGCATAAAGTAAAATGGCACTACAAAGAAATACGGAGAGCAGCAGCAACAGCAGCACGAGCGAAAGAGTTAATGAGAGTTTTGTATATAAACTGTCATTAAAAGATTATATCTTGCGTATGCTTATTCTCGGCACGCGCAATAATGTATATGACCACCGCAAAGGTAAATTATCCGCAGCAGATATTGAATATATTAATACACAACTTAAGGAAGGACACGGTGAAGAAATATGCGGTATTGTAGCACAAGTATATGAAGATGGTCGAGCGCCAAAACAAGATAACACTTTACATATATTGGCCGCGATTTGTCGAGCAGAAAATATAGATGTGCGTTATATGGGATTAGCCTTAATAAAGAAACTAAGAACAATATCACATCTGTATTCGTGGAAGAACTTTCACGCCGATATAAATAATCCGGACTATAATATAAAGACAAAAGGGTTTGGCAGGGCAACGAAACGTCATATTAATGAATGGATTCTGTCATACTGCCCGCGCGCAAAAGAGTTAGCATACCAAATCACGAAATATATGACACGCGAAGGGTGGTCATTTAAAAATATTCTACAATGTACGCACGTAAAAACTCAGACGGGCGATGACCGCGCATTAATAACACATAAATCGCGGTACACCAACAAGAATACGGGCAGGGGAAAGAAGCACGATAAGGCGCCGACCGAAATTGATTTAGTATTACGTTATGCGGTAAATGGATACGAGGAAATGAAGACTTTGGCAGAAAAGACGCAATTAAATCAAATTAAAAACGGCGTATATGAATATCTCACGGCAATTCATACCGCAAAACATTGTACCAATGAACAAAAGCGTGAATTAATTGACCTTATATACATTCATAAACTCGCCCGTGAACAAGTGCCGACATGGGCATTAGCGGATACGGATGTCTTGAGAGCATTACTCGTGAATAAAAACAAGACACGAGTCACTATGCCGCTTACGGCTTTAATTAGAAACTTGGGACTTATGGAAAGTCATCAAGTATTTGCGGATGAAAGTGTATTAGAATTAGTAATAACCCATTTACTAGAAGCAGACACGATTAAGTTTTCACGTATTCATCCCGTCACGGTATTAATGGCGTGGTTTATTTATCGAAAGGGTAGAGGCAATAAAGGTTCTGCGACGTGGCAACCGAATACACGCTTAGTGAAAACGCTGGAAGAAATGTTCTATCTTAGTTTCAAAAATGTAGAACCGACGGGAAAGCGTATTTGTTTCTTAATTGATGGGTCCGGTTCAATGACGTCAGAATCTTTATGCGAAGGCGTAAATAATGCTGAAGCGGCCGCATTATTAGCAATGATATTTGCGCGCAGTGAAACGAAATCAAGCGCATTGCCTGACCATTCCTTTTATATATTCACATCCAACAAAAATTATTCATACAGCATTAAATCGCAATACCTTGAAAATAACAATCGGGTCGGATTAACCGAGGTGACGGATCGGATTGACGCGCAAGCGCCTTTAGAACAAGTCTTAGAAGCAGTTCAAAGGTCAGATTGGGCGCAAACCGATATTTCAATTGGTATTTTAGATGCGTTGCGATATAAACGTAAATATGATGCGTTTGTGGTGATTACAGACAACGATGTTAATAGCGGCATTAAACCAAGTGAAGCAATGAAACAGTACCGGCAAGGTATGAAAATGCCAAATGTCAAGTTAGCAGTTATTGCCACACAAGGCACGAATATTACCATCGCCGAACCCGCGGATCCAAATATGATGGATATGTGCGGATTTGACTCATACGGTCCCAAGATTTTACAAGATTTTATCCGGTCATAGATGTACGTGTGCTTGTGTGTGTGTGTCTTTTATAATATATATTTATAAATATATATTTATAAATATATATACGCTAGATACAACCGAATATTTTTTTTTTCGGTTTAAACTTGATATTCATTACCGTCAAGTTGACACAACAATTATATATTTTAATAAACGCATTTATATCATCCATATCCTCTTTATTATACACTCGAATAATATATTTCATAAACAAAGTCAGTAATTCATATGTATCTTCCATTGTTAATTTTCCTTCAATTTTCGGTTCTAAAATAGTTATAATTAAAAACACGAGTTCAGGTACACGTTTTAAATCGATAATATTATTATCGGAAATGGATTGAACATACGAATCGACTTTATCCATAAAAACACCTTTTCGTAATAATGTTTCAAATATTAAGGTCGCGTTATCCATAGGATGATTATAAATATATTATAATCATCCTATTTATATTATAATCATCCGATTTATATTATAATATTAATGATAGGATAGCGGCATATGTTGCGCATAATCCATAATCAAATATAATTTATTATTTTCGGTCGTAGTACACGTATTATCGATAAGTGTGTCGATTCTCGCGTAATCTATTTTAAGGGGTTCAGAGGGCAATAACGCAACCAACACGGTTCTCCCTAAAAAGAGCGCGACCCTTATCACAGTTTCATCGTCATTTTTATCTGGGACGTCCCTATAAAAATAATAACATTTTTTAATTGCTTTATTTCGTTGTTCAAGATAAATATCTACTAATTCTACTTTTTTATGTGCGGGCGTCTTTATTTTATAATATCCAATCACTGGATTAGCGTAAACAAATCCAATACTATCACGCTCTTTTAACACGAGCATATCCGCGTTTTTTAAAAAGAAATTTAAAGCGGTTATTGACATCGGTATATTAAACACATGTCGCGTATTCATAATTTCAAATGGCAAAGACCATATATAATTATTTGAAATAGGAATGGGTTTCATACACTCGGAGAGATTATAATTCATATATTTTAAAATAACTACATTATGTGTTGTTAATTCATCATAACCCATATAAGTAATAGAACCTTTGGGTAATATGGTTTTAACATACTGAATCACGTCTCGCAACATCCCATTCGTATTTGTATTTGTATCAACGCATCCTGACGGGAACTTGATTAAACCTAAATGTGTAATGCTATTATGTAATAAATATAATAAAATAGGTTGGTTTTCATTCATAACCATTTGGTAAATACAGATGTAAAGGGGTCTTTTGGTAGACCATTTGACAGGGGCGCGATAATTCGGGATAGCATCCGGCATAACATCCGCTGCTGCTGCCGCCAAGTCAGTATTTGTACTGCTCGCAACCGTCGTCATATCATAATCAACTGTGTCGTGAAGGTTGATTGCTATATCACCGACTAACCCAAGTTTACGCTTGACGATTTTTTGTTTATCTTTTGTAGATAACATTATAATAGTTATAATGTTATAATACTTATATATTTTTATACTTATATATTTTTATACTTATATATTTTATACCTAGATATTTTTGGAAGGTTTATGCCGAATATTTTCCTTAGTACTTGTCTCTCGATGTTCTAAAATAAACTTGGCAATATCATCTGTCGCGACGTTCGGCGCATTCTCGAAATATTTATTGAGACATTCAAGTAAATGTGTTTTATTAATAGGTTTTTTCACATTGCTCTGCGTATACATAATTTTCCCTTCACTGATATCAAAACAATCAATCTCGTTTGTCTTCATTATTTGTAAGAGAGAATTCGTATACTCATTTTTCTTCTTCTTTCGGTCTTTTATTTCTTTTTGTAATACTTGTATTTCTTTGTCCAGTTGTAACCAACTTTTTATATTACTCGTTATCTTCTCCTTGGTATTGTTATTCGGTGAAGAAGACATCTATATATTTAATATTTATATGTTTAATATTTATATGTTTAATATTTATATGTTTAATATTTATTATTATTCTTAAAAATACGTTGAATGAGCGTTCTTTTATTGCCGCCGATAGTTAATCCCGCGCTTCGCAATTGTTTTTTTAATTCAATCACACTTTTTGCTTTCAACATTTCCGTCATTTCTGCCGTCCACGGCATTATTTCATCCTTTTCGACGGTTTTATTCACGGCAGCAGCGTGTAACAATTTATGTTTGTCACAAAATATGCCGCTCGCACATTCAATCGCGTTTTTATTACAGCATTTCCCTGTTTTCAATTTCCAGTTACAGGTCGGACCTTTCATACATCGTTTTTTTGGATGGTTTACGCCTAAAACTTTCGCTACGTTCGGCAACGCAATATATGGTATTAATTTTTCGTGGGTGGTTCGACAATATGGACATTCAATCGAATTATATTTAATGTGTAAGCGTAATTCAATATAGAGCGGCATATAATTAAATGTATGTCCACACGGTAATTTAATTGAATTGTGGGTTAATTTTTCGTGTGAAATCATACAATGATTTTCTTTAAGGGTGCTGCTGCTATTCATATTATCTTCATTATCTTCACTGGCGCCATTTAATTCTTTATAAAAGTCAAACCCATCTTCTATGATATAATTATTCGAATTATTCATTGTCTATTTTAAAAATATATATTTATATAAAATATATATTTATATATTAATAAGATGAATATTAATAAAGCAATATGGGGTAATATCATATGGATATTATTTCATACTTTAGCAGAAAAATTAAAGGACGAACATATTAGTGAATTGCCAGTATTGCTAAATCATATTATCTTGATTTGTAATAATCTCCCGTGCCCTGATTGTCAAACACACGCGATGACTTTTTTAAAAAATATAAATAAGAATGCCGTGTCGGCGTCAAAAAATACCTTAATTGAGTTTTTATGGACATTTCATAATAATGTGAATACCCGCATTAAAAAACCAATTTTTACAAAAGAATCACTCGCGAAATATAAAACCGCAAATACAGCACAAATTGTAAAACAGTTTATACTTATAATGAAAAATGTAAAAAACAATAATAATTCACTGATGCACGGTTTCCATCGAACCTTTTATATAAATAAATTCTCAGAGTATATCTACGCAAACACGCATAAGTATAATACATAAGGTTACTCGTTGTTTACGCAAGGTTACTTTGTTTACGCAATATTGCTCGTTATTAATTCGCCGTTTCTGTATACAGAACACTTGAAAGTTTGTTTCGTGGGTTTAGAACACATCACTTTATCGCTACGCAATTCGTCGAAATACAATAGCGAATCATAACCCGTAATATGGAATAAGGTATACCATATGGTGCCTAAAAAGAACCCGATCAAGGCACCTAAAATTGCCCCGGCGTAATTTGTACATCTATTAATAATTTTCGTAAATACATCTAAACTCAATAAACATAATAACGACGCAATCACGGGATAATTCAATTGATTATTGACGCTCATTGGAATAACCAAATAAGCAATCGTAAAAGCAATAAATAAACTACTAGAAGATGGACTATTGTATTGGGATACAAACGGTATATCAAACATATTACACGAAAATGCCGCGTCTTGATAAGTAGGACTCTGTATTTGGTTCATTAAAAATACATTAAAAATCGTTGACATTAACACGCCAGATAAATATACTAAACCTTTCAGATTCTGATTAAATAAAGAGGTCATAAACAAAAAGAACGCCAACAGAAATGGCGAAATAAATGAAAATAAATGTAACACATTTTCGATAGTTAATGCAATTGCCATATTATATATTATGTATATAATATTGATTATTAATATCAATGTTATTCAAAATACTATATTCAAAATACTATATTCAAAATACTATATTCAAACAGTATTTTCAAACACGATAGAGAGAACTTGCTCGATTGAACTGACCGAAATAAAATCAATCACATTCAAGTCCAGTTTATCCTTATACTTCTCATAAAAATCGTCATAATCTTTTTTATTATCGTCCGGATAAATAAATGTTTTAATGCCTGCTTTTATTCCACCTAAAATCTTCAAATCTAACCCGCCAATAGCAGTGACACGACCTTGTAAACAGATTTCCCCTGTTATTGCTATATCATTTTTAATTTTCCGGTTCGTAAATAAACTATACATCACGACAGTAATCGCAGTACCCGCCGACGGTCCATCTTTCGGCGTTGCCCCCTCCGGCACGTGTATATGTAACCCTTGATTTTTACTGTCTTCTATTTTTTTCTGTGTGACCGACACATCCACTGTTGTTTGTTTCGTGAATAACGTCCACGCCAAACTTTTCGCCACTGCCATACTTTCTTTCATCACATCGCCTTGCATGCCCGTCAGATTTAATGCTAAAAAGGTATTACAAGGATAAAAAGACGCTTCAATCGGTAATACGCCGCCCATACCAAGCGAATTCGCCCATAAACCATTTATAATGCCGACCATCGATTCTTTATGTATTTTCGCGCTTTTCATCTCTCTTCGTTCTTTTAAGAATTTGTTTTTCACCTCGGCAATAGTAATAATATATGGTAATTCCATCGCTAAATCGACGCCTTGCCGTAACATCGATAAATTTAATTCGCCAAAAATCTCAAACATTAATTCTTTTAATTTTCTTACACCCGGTTCGCACGTATATTCCGAGATAATATATTCAATGACTGTATCATCAATTTTTATAATATCATTTAAACCCATCTTGGTATATATTTCCGGTAAGATGTATTCCCGTGTTATTACTAATTTATCCTCGTTGGTTAAATGATCGAATTTAATACGGTGTATCCGGTCTAATAAAATCCGGTCAATTGCTTCAACGTCGTTATAAGAGAATATAAATAATGCTTTTGAGAGATTTAAATTAATGCCATTGAAATATTTATCGTGAAAACTATCGTTCTGGGTTGGATCAATTAAATGCGTTAAAATACCGATAATTTCCTTACCATTCTCCGTTTTACTCACTTTATCTAATTCGTCAATAAAAATAATCGGGTTCATTATTTTGGTATCCATTAAAATATCGACGATGCGTCCCCACGAGGAACCGACATAAGTATAGTTGTGTCCGTCAAGAGTGCTTGAATTCGAAGAACCGCCCATCGCAATAAACGCAAAAGGTCGCGACACTCCGTTAGCATCTTTTAAACAAGATGAAATGCCTTTCTTGGCGAGCGAAGTTTTGCCTACCCCCGGTGGTCCTTCAAATCCAAAACAATACCCCGTGTTGTCGCCATTTAACCATTGCGCGATAATACGTTCAATCTGTCTTTTGGCTTTTCGATGTCCAAAAACGGATTTGTCTAATACGGAGGTCATATCGCGCATAAAGGTATGAATATTCGAAAAGTTTTCATCAATTAGCGGTAAATCTTGGGTTAACACTGGAATGATTTTATTATCGTTGTTTTCATTTTCATCGAATAATCTCTCCTCTATCCATTCATAAATTACTGTTTTATAAGAAGTTTCAGTTAATGTATATTTCACCATTTGCCCAAGTTGGTCACGCAATTGTCCCACCGTTTTTACATTCGAGGATGCTGCCGCGGATATCATTTTTTTATAATTTATATCCTGTGTCGCAGCACCAGAACCAGCATTCGCCTTATCCATCATTATATTTTTCAATTGCGTAATAGATTTCTGAACGCGGACTTTCGTAAAGGTTGCCAAATATTCGTGAAAAGTCGTTTCTAGGTACGCATAAAATGCCGGCGCATATTGCGTTTTGAGTAATGCCATATATTTTTGGATTTCAATGGGTGTATACGCATTCTTTATTGGAAAAGGCAACTCGATTTTCGTATTCGTGTTACTTTTACCAATTTTGGCAATTAACGAGACAAATGCTGTATTGCTATCGCGCATTATACGCATAATCGGTTCTTCTTTATACACGCCAAACGGTATTTTCAATAACCCTTCTAAATATTGTCTTGCTTTAGAACCGGTGTCTTCCGATTTCATTTTCACTTCTTTCAATTTAAGCATTGCTTTTTCCTTTACCGATTCATCCGTTTTCATTAAACAGATTTGCTGTTCTAATGGCACTTTAGACAATTCAATTTGTGATACACGGTTCGCGTAATTTATGGTTTTTTTCATCGCGTCTTTAAAGTATTTTTTAATACACCAAGGCAAACTATCAAATAACATAGTTTGTTCATACGTATCAATGACCCCATTCACATCATTCGATAAAAGATCATATAACAAATATGCTAAATATTGATATTCGGTATGCTGCGAATTAATTAACAACTTTATTAAAGTATAGCGTTTCTCATTCAATTCTTTTTTTATAAAAATATTAATAACATCAATTAACGGTTTATCGTTTTCGTATAAATTGTCTTTATATAAATTATACTGTTGTTTTAATCCTTCTATATTATAAATTAACATATCTTTTATGCCGAGACATAACCGAAACCGGTCATACGAATCTTGACAAAACTTTGGGTGGTCTGGTGGATGATTTATTAACTCGTTCATTTTCGCATTCATAAAACTACTATTCATCATCACGTCAGTTAATATATCGTCAATGATACCGTACATCACCATCGTATGCTGTTTTTCAATATTATGGAGCACGATTTTCACACCGTAAATTATCGTATGAAATGAACTATAATCGCTTTCAATCTCAAAACAGTCCCAATCTTCCGCAGTTTTCACCATATTTTCGTGTAGAAAAGATTTTTTTGAAATTGTCTTCCAATCAATTATTTTATATTTAGTCAAATGGACATATTCGTTGATTAATGCGAATTTCTCCTTGTATTTCTCGTCGATAATATAATTATGTCCAACACATACCGTCAACGCGTGTTCTATTTTATTACAACCATATAAACTAATTAAAGTCGACATTTCAAAAATAAGTTGCTGTAAATTACCAATCGCATTATTTGTAACGTCATCTTGCCCTGCTGCCGGTGCTGGTGCTAGTGCTGCTGGTGCTGCCGGTGCCGCATTCAACGCTGCTAATTCGTGTTTTAATTTGGCGTAGATGGTTTCCGCATAATTAATACAAGAATTAAGGTCATTTGTATCGATGATTTCTAAAACTTTATACTTTTGATTGATGCGTACGATATCCTTAATAATTTCTTGTAGTTTTACTATTTTATTTACAATATTTACCGAAACACTCATTTAACTATTTATATTATATAGATAATGAATATTTATATAAAGACAAATTAATATAATATATTAGACTTACGTATTTGTAATGGGTATTCCAAGTTATTTTTCGCATATTGTACGAAAACACCGTAGTATAATTAAACCTATCGATATCAACAGTCCAAAAATAAATAATTTATATTTGGACTGTAATTCTTTTATTTATGACGCGCAACGCAGTGTTCCCGTCGTACCAGAAAATAATAGGGGCACTGGGGGCGGCGGCAGCAGCAGCGGCGCGAGCGCGGCATTAACTCCGAAAGATGTGTACGAAAAAAATATCATTGAAACTGCGTGTAATAACATCATTGCGTGTATTAAAAAATTACAACCGAATGGACGGGTACTGATTGCGTTTGACGGCGTTGCGCCGTTGGCAAAATTAAACCAGCAACGCAAGCGGCGGTATATGACCGCTTATCAAGCATCTCTCGCCGAAAAAACAGACGGTTTCAATTGGAACACTTCGGCAATCACTCCCGGCACTGACTTTATGTGCCAACTCGGGACCTTTGTAAAATCCCGTTTTCAAAATCCTGCCGAGTTCGGATTACAAGAAATCATTGTTTCTACCGCAGATGAGGCGGGTGAAGGTGAGCATAAGATTTACGAATATATCCGCCGCGAACCGTTATATCATAAGGAAACTTGTACGGTCATCTACGGTTTAGATGCCGATTTGATTATGTTGACTTTAAATCATTTACACATTTCCGAAAATATGTTTTTGTTTAGAGAAACACCCGAGTTTATAAAAAGTATCGACAAGACGTTAAACCCGAACGAAATGTATGTGCTGGATATACCTCAATTTGCGAAATCTATTGTAAAAGAATTGACTAGCGCTGCTGCTGCTGCCGCTGATGCTGCCACCGCCGCCACCGCTGAGCAAGCAAATCACCACCATAATGTGCTGTTTGATTATATCTTTATGTGTTTTTTTCTCGGCAATGATTTTTTACCGCACTTCCCTGCCTTAAATATCCGGACATCAGGTATACAACGTTTAATCGATACCTATACTCATTTATTTGCGGTAAAAAAAGATTCTTTAACTCAAAATGGAGAGATTATATGGAAAAATGTGCGTTTATTTATTGCGTGTCTTGCCGAAAATGAACTCGACTATATTAAAACTGAATACGTCCAACGCGATAAAATGAGTAAAAGAAATAATAATAATAATAATAATAATAATATGTCTAATCGAGCAGATAAAAAAGAGGTCGACGAAAATCTAATGCTGCCGACAAAAGACCGTTCTTTAGAACTCTATATTAATCCTTATGATAATGGGTGGGAATCCCGCTATTATAAGAGTCTTTTTAATATTCGCATTAATGATGAACGCCGGCAAGAAATAGCAACGAATTATTTAGAGGGATTAGAATGGACAATGAAATATTATTCAACGGGATGTGTTGATTGGCGTTGGTCTTATAATTATCATTACCCGCCACTACTCGTGGATTTAATTAAATATGTGCCCTACTTTGAGAAAACCCTCCTGCCGCCGAAACCGAAAGATCCCGTCACGCCGTTAGTTCAATTGAGTTATGTGTTGCCGCCAATGAGTATGGGGTTATTACCTTTCACTTTGCGGCAAAATCTGTTACTAGAAGAACCCGACTGGTATTTAAACGACTATGAATTTTTATGGGCATTTTGTACTTTTTTCTGGGAGGCACATGTCGATTTACCACATATTGATATGACTCGACTAGAACAAATCGTGACAAAATCAATGAAGATTTAGATGAAAACCAATCATATTTATTTAATTTAAGAAACGAATCGTCTTACGCGTCAAATACACGGTCAAGGTAAACAAGATACCGCCCCATAAAGTATCTAATAAAACGGCATTCAAAGACCAATTTTTCAAAAGAGTGAAACTCGTTGTTTCGTATACCCCGTAAATCACCAAACCTAATATAAACGCATCCGTCAATGATTTCTTTTGGTCGAGAATGAAATAATTAATACCGAATATTAAAAAGAGATAACATAAAATGGCGCCGGATAGATTTAACTGTATTTTCGTGCCTTGAACTTTTTCGACGACGTTATTAAAAAAATTACTAAAGGTGGATAAATAAATCGAATCCAAAAACAGCATCATTACCCCCGAAAGCACTAATTGTTTAAGATTCATTATATATTTAGGGTTAGAATATATAAAAATAACCTATTATTTATATTCATCTATTCATATGAACATAAATTATATCATTCAGGAAACACCGAGTTTTGGGAAAGGTCTATTTGCGTTACAGGATATTTTAGCGGGAACGCAAATATGGACGTATCAATTAAATCATAATGTGTTTGAATTTAATGAACAACAATGTCTAGCACATTTACAAGGATTACCGGATTTAAATGCCCAACAACGATTTTTAGACTCTACGTTTGGTAAAGAAGATAAATTATGTCTTATCGTCGATGACGGGCAATATATGAATCACGCAGAACCAAACGAATGTAATTGTCAGACGGATTTAAAAACAGGACATTGTTATGCGATAAAAGATATACCTAACGGGTCACAATTATTTGAAGATTATACGACGTTTTCGCATCCGCCGTTTTTATACGACTTGTTGACTAAATATAATTGTGAACCGACGTATTACGTCTTGCCGTGAATGTTATTTATATAAATATAAATAAGTATATATATAAGTATATATAAGTATATATAAGTATATATATTGATAAATGACAAAAGAGTTCAAACGCGACGGCGAGTTGTATAAAAATAAAAACTATTATTCAATCGACTATTTGAAAGAACATATTCAGGATTTTTCTTTATGGGCAATATTACACACCCAAACTCTTACGCCCGATTTTTGTGTAGAATATTTATTAGTGCCAGATAATAAATATGCCAAAGATGAAGATGATGAAGATATTTATATCAATAATGTTTTATATTGGCAACGACATATTACCAAAGAAGATTTATTAAATTGTGACGCAATGCGCAGTCATAAAGAAAATAATTCATAACATCAACGTTTTCACACGTTTGCGGCGGGTGAAACATAACACAAAAAGAGTTTAAACGCAAATTGTATATAATATACAATTATAAAATGTCCAGCAAAAGCGTAATCACGGAACTTACGGTAGACACTTTAAAACAACTTCAAGCGACACTTGGCAAACGTGTCTTGATTATCAAGTTTGGTGCCGATTGGTGTGGACCCTGTAAAAAGATTGCGCCAATGACTTATGCGTTTTACAATAATTGTGCGGATAATATTTTATTTGCGGATATTAATGTCGACCATAATATGGATTTATTTGCCACTTTAAAACGAAACAAAATGGTATCCGGCATTCCGGTATTTTTTGCATTTTACGGTAATGCTACACGAGAACGGTGGTTTATTCCGGATGATTCCGTCGTCGGCGCGGATGAACAACAAGTCGCGCAATTTTTCTTACGCAGCGCAATTAAAGCAAATGAATTAAAGGTCAATTAATCTTTGCCCACGATACCTTTACATCGTTCCGTCAACATCACCTCTTGAAGTAAACTCTCTTTCACGCCGGTCATTTTTTTCCGGAGTTCTTTCAATTTACTTTTTGCCATTTTTACTTCTTCTTCCGTTGCTTCAATGGTTGCCTGCTTTTCGTCAATTCGCGCTTGTAACCGCGTGTCAACTTCTTCTTCTTCCGCATCTACTTCGTTATTAATGTCTCTCATACATTTATAACGGTCTTCTTTATTTTTAATGGTTTTACATACTTGCTGCCGCTGTTTTAAGACATTCTTAAACGTCTTTTTATTATCTCGTTTTCGTTGTTTTAAGACTTTAATTTCTTCTTGATATTCATTAATTTTTTCTTTCATCAATCTCTCTTCGCCCATTTCGGACATTTGTTCTTTCTCTGTTTTATTACTATTCTTCACAAAGTAAGAACGTAATTCGGGGTCTTCGATATACGACATCATTACTGGCACATCAATCATAATCGGTTGCGCAAATTGCGTGGGGTCCTGTTCTCGATTCAAATAACTAATGTACCCACTCATTTTATCTGCCAACTTTTTCACGCCAGTATTCGAGAGATAATTATCACTGCCCATATAGGCAGATTTAAACGCGGTCATATCGACCGGTATTTTCTCTGATTCGTCGCTTTTACATAAATTAATCAATTGAAATAATTCGATTGGACTATCGGTAAACGGCGTTGCCGTCATAATTAATAACCGCGCCGAATCTTTGCCCGAGGTTTTATAACTTTTCATTAATAACCGTTCCATCACTTTCATATCCGGTCGTTCCGCTGCTTTTAAATCGCCGCCGTATAATTTATGCGCTTCATCAATTACAATCAATGTTTTACGCAGGACATCTGTTTTCCCGTTTCGTTCAATTAACCGCTCTAAATATTTATTATGTTTACCGGGCGTCAATAAATTACTAAACGTTTTATAACTTATCGGTTCAATCCAATTATCGCCAATTAAACGGTTCCGTTTCTGCGTATCGTCCGGAATAGTTAATCCGTCTTTTTTCATTCGCTCTGCCAACACGGCATGACAGACATCATCAAACATATTTTTTGTCACATCGCCTTTTAAAGTATTACGGGTGACCCAGAGAATCGTATACCCTTCTTTATCAAATGAAGATGATGCGGTCGCAATTGCCGTACACGTTTTGCCGGTACCTACACTATGCCATAATAAAAGACCTTTATAAGGCGATTTCGGTGTGAAGAAGGTACAGATAAATTTCTGGGTCGGGTTTAAGGTAATGACGCGACTCCCGCCAGATTGCGACGAGGACGAGGACAACGCAGAAGAAGAAGACAACGCAGAAGAAGACATTGACCCTGCGGGTTCGCTCGATGTGCCCGTCTCAATTTGTTTAATATACTGCTGTAATTCGTTACGCCGTTGTTGCATTTTTCCTAACAATAAACTACTATTTTTTTCAAAACTTTGTTTGGATGTATCGAGTTGTTTTAATAAATCGTCTAAATCTGACAACAGCATATTTTCTTCTTCTTCTTCGTCTTCTGCTGCTTTCTCTTTTTCTGCCGATTTCGGTATCGAGTCTGTTTTCGGTGCGTCGCCACATTTATTTTCTACGACGACCGGATCCCACGTAAAATCTTTTGCGAAATTTGTTTTAATAAAATCGCGCATTTCAATAAAATTAAGTTTCTTTGACGGCGGTTTTGGTTCACTCTGTTTTAAATCCTTTTTCTTTTTACCGGAATAGTTTAATATCTCATATTTTTTCACATTTACTGGATCGACATAAGGCACAATATCTAATTTTTCCATCACTTCATTCGCAATAACGAGCGATTTATTTTCAAGAGGCGAAGACGATTTTAGACTTGATTTGGCGGAGGCACGTATTGCTTTATTACTTAATGTCGTTTTACCGATTTTAGTAACGAGTGCGGGTCCTGCTTTTCTGATGATTTTCTTTGTTGGTTGTTTTGCTGGAACACCTTTTAATAATTTTAAATATAACTTTAACCGTTCTTCGCGTGTTTTCGGTTGATTTTCCAGCATAATACCCATCATTTTCAAATGTCGACCTAACCCATCTTTTGTCATATTTTGCGTCCACGCAAATTTCGGGTCTATTTTTACTGCGGCGGGCGCGGGTTTGGGTTCGGGTACGGATGCGATGGCGGGCACAGGTTCAGGTACAGGCACAGGCACAGGTACAGGTAGAGGTAGAGGCGCGAGTGGCGACGGCGATTTCATTGCTTCACCTTCTTCGGTTGGTACACCGGTATATAATGCTTTTTCGCTCGGGGAAAGAATAGATTCGATATAGGTACCAATATTTTTAAGTTGACTTTTCCGGCGGGATGATTTGACAGGTGCTAATTCGGTATACATCTGATTTAATTGTGGATCATTTTTCAATTTACTAATAATCGTCTTTACTTTCGCGGTTTGTGGTGATACCGCAATAGGTCCATCCTGTTCAGGTTTAAATTTACGCAGTAAATCCACATACAAGATTTCACGTTCGACCCGACTGGTCGGTTGATTATCAATTGAAATACCCAAATATTGGATTTGTTTATTCAATTCTTCATCCGTCAAATCCATAATCCACGCATATTTCGCCGCGGTCGATGATGATGACGACAATTTTTCCTTTTTCATTGTCGTGTTTTTACTTTTCTTTACCCGCCCTGAACTAGAAGGCAACGACGCCGATTCTTTTTTACGTCGAGTTTTCGTCATTTCTTTTACTTTTGGCATTTTCTGACTGACCATTTTCGGTACAAGTGCTGCTTTAGTCGCCCACGTTTCATTCAATTGCGCACAATATTCTGGATGCGTTTTCATATACTCGCAAAAATACGCACGTGGATTAGCGGTCGGCACATTTTTCAACGGATGTCCGAACTTTTTATACACATACAACAAAAAACTATCGGTTGCCGGCACGCTTTTCGAGGTACGCGTCCCGCATTTTCCTGCGCAATTTATACCGTTTGGTGGCGTACCCGCCCCGCCCACGGCCATTGGCGACGACGGCGACGACGACGGCGACGACGACGACGACGACGACGGCGACGACCCGACCCGTTCATTCATCGTATCATACAAGTACGCAATATCGTCGATTTTATGTATATTTTCAGTTAAAGGAAAATCGACGGATAGTACCGGCGCCAATTTATACAATTGCTCGGCGAGGTTAGTCAATGTCCGGTCATATTCGCTATACAACAACACGGTATCTTTCATTTTCGTCGCATCTTTAAAAATATATTCATCTTCGTCGGGATGGTCGAGTAATGATTTATCTGCTGCTTTGTATTCGGTTTTAATATCGTCCGGCACGACAATATAATAATTATAGACATACAACGACCACCCGACATTCGGTTCAAAATGAAGACCTTTTTGTCCACACGTGCGTGTCGCGCGTCCAATCGTTTGTTTTAAATCGGCGACAGTCATCGATGGTTCAAAAATATGTACATATTTCACATCAAATAAATCAATACCCTCTTTAAACCCGCTATCTAATATAATAAACCGCATATCCGCGCCGTGAATATTTTCAGGACGTTTATTATAGGTTTGAAGTACCTGCTTTTTAAACTTTTGACTAAACTCGGAATTAAACATTGGCGACGAAGAGAGAACGCCAAAAGAATTATTCTTATCTTCTTCCTCGGTCTCGAGTAAAGTTAACCGCAAAGACTTTTGATTATCTACTGGTCTTGCCGTAATCAAATTATGATAACCTCGCGCAATAAATGCCGACGTTAATATTTTCGCACCGTACCCTTCCTCTTTCACATCCGAAAAAATAAAATGTTTAAATAATTTCCGGTGTGAACGCATATCATTTTCATCGACTTGTTTAATGATTTGAAATAATTGTTCTAATTTCGGGGAAGCATTCGTAAGATCCGTTTCGACAATACTTGGATCAAAATTAGCATTATCGAATTTATGTTGCGGCAATATTTTACTCCAATTCTCGGTTTGGCGTAAACACGTATATATTTTCGCACGCTGCTGTTCTTTCGGCGATTTACGGATTGGCGTAGCATCCTCCCCTTCCTCCTCCTCCTCCTCAGCATCGGACATTTCTTGTGCTGCTGCTGCTTGTGCTGCTGCTTGTGCCGCATCAGTATTACAGACTTCGCGGCGTTTATAACATTTAGATACTTCGCGTACGTGTTCAATATTCGCATTTGTATTTTTATCTGGATGATTTTTAATAAGCCATTGTTTTGTTTTCGATTGGGTATCTAATCCTAAATCGCACATTAATTTATTATTACAATCAGTGTTAGTATCAGTCATATTACCTATAATATAATTAAATATATTTTAATTGCCGTTATTGTACTATTTGTTATGTTTGAGAGACATAATAAATAATAATTATTAGTAGTATATATGAGTTTAGAAGACCTTGATTTAAATCTCGAAAATTATGACCTAAATGACTTGTTAAACTTATTTAAACTCGATTTTAACTTTGGCGTCGATGATTTAAAACAAGTCAAAAAAATGGTACTAAAATCGCATCCAGATAAATCCAAACTCGATAAAAAGTATTTCCTCTTTTTCACCTCTGCTTATAAAATCATTTATTCTATCCACGAGTTTAGACATAAAAGCACGACCAAACAGTCGACCGAGTATACTGTAGAAAAAGATGAAGAAAAAGAACAACTTTTAAAACAATTACAAAAAAAACCCAACTTTAATAAACTATTCAATGAACTTTTTGAAAAACATAAACTAAGTGACGACGATAAGGATAAAGGTTACGGCGATTGGATAAAAACAGATGAAGATATGGATAACCGCACGACGACAATGAGTCAAATGAACTCGACTTTTGAACTAAAAAAGAAAGAAATTCAAGCATTAATACCCCTTCAAGAAATCGAAGATATTGCGCAGTCTTCATCGACCCATTTTGAATTAACCCGCGAAAAACCGACGTATTATTCCTCGGCAATGTTTAGTAATTTACCGTACGAAGATTTAAAACGCGCACATGTCGAAAGTGTTATACCGGTGACACACGAAGATTATTTACGCCGTCCGAAATTTAAAAACGTTTTGGAAATGCAACAACAACCGGAATACCGCGACATTACACCCCTTTCACTCGCACAATCCAACGATTATTTAAAACATCGCCAATCGTATCAAGACAAAAATGATGTTCAACGTGCTTATAAATTAGCACGACAAGATGAGTTGGCGCATAAAGCAAATCTCGGGTGGATGAGTGGATTCAAACAATTGACAAATACGGGGTGATGCTTAGATACATAATAAATAAATACATAATACGCTGATTTATTTATTTATTACTTTTTTATTCTTTTTTTTATATTTTATGGGTTAATATATATATACATATATATATAAATGATTAACCAAATCAATAGTAAATATACGAAATTTATTTATCCAATTGCGGTTTCGCTGATATTAGGTGCGATATATAACAAATATAAATCATCGGAAGAAAACGATGAACAGATGAGAAATTATACACTCGTAAAAAAATATTTACTGAATGATTCTTCTTTAGCTCAAAGTAAAAAACCTATTATATGGATTCATATGGTCTATGAAACCAATTCACGTTGGTGGCCGAGTTTTGGTTCCAGAAACACAGACGATTTAAATCAACCGTATCAATATTTAACCTTAAAATCTATTATCGATAAATGCGGTAACGACTTTAACGTGTGTTTAATTGACGACGATACCTTTCAAAATATATTGCCCGGATGGACGATTAATCTTGCGTTAGTGGCAGATCCTATTAAATCAAAAATACGGCAATTGGCATTAGCAAAAATCTTGTTCACTTTTGGCGGATGTATTGTCCCAAGTTCCTTCCTCTGTTTCCAAAACCTGATGTCCACTTATACCAAATTAACTGCCAATAATAAAATGTTCGTCGGCGAATTAGTATCACGTAACGATACCTCCGTCCAAGTCGATTTTTTCCCCGATACCAAGTTTATGGGTTGCCAAAAGAATTGCCCTTTAATGTCCGACTTTATAAATTATTTAGAACTAAACACGTCCACCGACTTTACGTCCGAAAGTAATTTTATGGGTTCATATAACCGCTGGTGTTATGATAAAATCGCGCACGGAGAGATGAATATGTTAGCGGCGGATAGGGTGGGCGCCAAAGAGGAAAATGGTAAACCTATCACCTTGGAGATGTTAATGAGTACGAAATTTCTTAGTCTCTCGGGAAAAGTGCTGGGGTTATATATTCCGGCCGACGAAATATTAAAACGTACCGCATACCAATGGTTTGCGCGTATGTCGGCAAAACAAGCGTTATCCTCGGAAACAATGATTGGCAAATACTTGTTGATAAATCGATAATGGATACACGACAACAACAACAACGCAAATAAACTTTCAACTAAATAAGGTCAGCATAAGATGTCGTTATTTAGTTTATTTCTCAGTCGATGTTTCACTTGTGCCGGTTTCCACCACCTTTGCCGGTTTTTGTATATAGTACAATATTTCATAACTCGATTTATCATACGACATTTTTTTATAATAATAAATATTACTACAATTACATATCTGGCGAAGAATAGTCATAAACTTACTATAGTCCATTTTTCTCTCCAAATAATATTTTTTAGAATCAAAATAGTAAGGCATTATCTCCGCAATAAATGGCGCAATGCGTTTATTGTACTCCGTCTTTTTATAAAACACTTTTGAAAACAAATAAGAATCTTCTTGTTCTTCGCCATTTGTTTTTAAAAAATTAAATAATATCATCGGTTCAATTTGTGTTTTAAAAAGTTGATTTGCCGAAATCATTGATGCTATTATATATTTATACTATATTGTATATAATATATACTATAGATTTAAACTATATAGTATTCGTTTACACTATATAGTATTCGTTTACACTATATAGCATTCGTTTACACTATATACTATCTAACATTGTATAGTATTCGTTTAATTACTATCTAACATTGTATCTAACATTGTTATAATGTTATTCGTAAAAAGCGCCAATTCAATTTCGTCTTCGTGTATGTTATTAAATATGGTAATATATTTACAAATGTACGGGATTATTTTATATTTTTCTTCTTCCGTAAATAATGCCGAGGTTTTCAAATAAATGAAAAAATTATCTAAAATATCCATCACCGAGTACCCGCGTTCAGACAAGACATAGATGGAATTAATTGCTTTGGGTAAATCTTTTTCATATTTACATAGTTTCGTATACTCGTCAAACTCTTGAAAAGAAATATTCGTACATACATCTTTCGCCAACTCATCCGTAATCTCTCTATTTAATAATTTAAACTTCTCTAAATAATTCAATATAACTCGAATTGAGTTATTACTAATGGATACGATATATCTTTTGGCATCCTCGGTTATATTTATTCTCTCTTTACCGCAAATATTATTTATGATTTTCAATGTTTTTTCGGTACTCAATGCCTTAATTTTTAATATAGTGATGCGCGATTGTAAACTATCAATCACTTTTTGACTATTTATACATGATCCGATAAAATGTACGTTATGACTATAATTATCAATATAGTTGCGAAACACTTGCTGACTCTGTTCATTAATAATATCAATATCGTCTAATATTAAACACTTTTTTTTCCCCGGAATTAAACTCGACGTCTGACAAAACGTTTTGACGTCATTACGGTAATAAGTGATACCCTGTTCTTTCAAACTATTGATGTATAGTACATTTTTTTTATAAGAACTATTGCCATAATATTCATTTAAAAGACCATTAATAAGCGAAGTTTTACCGCATCCTGAATCACCAATAAACATAATATTCATATTATTCATATCAATCAACGTTTTTAAAATAATCAACATTTCGTCATCCAATTCAAACTGGTTTAATCCAACGGGTTGATATTTATATAAAAAAGGTTTATCCATATTAATAATATTCGTAAATAACTATTTAAGTTTATGTTATTTTATTATATTAATATGAATAATAATAATCCATATGAAGTTTTAGGTATAAACGAAAATGCCAGCATGGAGGAAATCAAAAAAGCATACCGGAAATTATCGCTTCAATACCACCCAGACCGAAATAATAATTCACCCGAATCTACGACCAAGTTTCAACAAATCGGGTCCGCGTATGAACTTATTAGCGACGAAAACAATCGAAGATTATACGACATGCAATCAAAATCACATCACCATCATCATCCCTTTCAGCATATGGGGAATATGGGCGGCGGCGGCGCGACATTTTTTACAAACAGCAATATCGAAATTGATCCATCCGAGATTTTTAACTTTTTTTCAAATACCTTATTTAGCGGCGCCGGCGGCAACGGCGGCGGCGGCGGCAACGGTGGCGTACGGTTTGGTCCGACGGTATTTAATATGGAAAATCTAAAGCAACGTCTCGCAAAACCGACCCCGATTATAATGAATACGACGATTACGTTAAGTAAAGCGTATACGGGATATAATATGCCACTCGAAATTACCCGCTGGATTATTGAAAATGAAATAAAACGTGAAGAAACCGAAATGATTTATGTGCCAATCCCGAAAGGCGTAGACAATAATGAATTAATCATTTTACGCGACCGCGGTAATATGTTAAATGAAAACAATAAAGGCGATATCAAAGTGTTTATAAAAATCGAAAATGATACCGAGTTTAGTCGTAATGGACTTGATTTGACGGTAAATAAAGAAATTTCGTTAAAAGATGCCTTGTGTGGTTTTACATTTGAATTAAATTATCTCGATGGACGTATTTTTAAAATCACAAATAATCAAGGCAATATTGTGTCGAATAATTATAGTAAAGTGATACAAGGATTTGGTATGAAACGCGAAGAACATATCGGCAATTTAATTATTAATTTTAATGTAAAGTTTCCGGAATCTTTAACCGAAACTCAAATTGAAACCTTGCGAAATATATTATAATAGACAAAAATGTACAATAATAATATATTAAAACAAATTTTTTTCAATCAACACCATTTTGGAAATACGTTTAATGATTTTATTCTCATTCTCTTCTAAATCGCCTGTCCCGCCCATTGCCTGTTGAATGATTTTCATATATTCTTCATTTAAGTAACAGTTTATATTTTTAGAGGACGGATGTTTTTCGCTCCAAGCAGTCAACATATCGCTGTTTTTTTTTGAAATGTATTTTATGGCTTTACGTAATTTAGAATGTGCTTCATTTTCTTTTTCCCATTTATTTTCATCTTTCACATACATTGTTTCACGTTTTGAATCACTGCAATGAACTGGACGTTTATGAATATCCATTTCATTTAACTTTTTTATCATAATATTCGAAATACCTTCAATATATCCGTGTTTGCCGACACTTTCAAGATCCGCCAATTGTAATGACACCGAATTAACAAAATCCATAATATTCATCGCGTCTTTACACGTTTCATTTAAAAAGAAATGTAGATTAAAGGTTTTATTATTATTATTTGAATTATTGGAATTGTTAATGATTGTATTATTATTCTTACATACATCCAACATCTGTTTCTGTAATTCCGTATTAGTTTTTACAAGTTCAATTACCATCGAAGTTAATGCCGTGACTTCTTTCATATCGGTATTGGTTGGCGAACCCGACACTAGATTACAGCATTTCTTCATATGTGTCCATAATCCATTACGCGATTTGTAGACCTTTTCACAACAAGAGCATATATGCTGTGATGTTTTTCGATGTAAAACAACACTGGCATTTGTCACGGAACTCATTTTTTTATGTTTTGCGGTAGTTAAATGTCTAGACCAATCGCCTTTTTTAATACATTCAAAGTCACATTTTTCGCAAAGAAATGTTTCTTTCGCTTTTGATGTAATTTCTGTCACCATTTTGTCACTATATTGGTGACAGAAAAAACATCTAAATCATTTTCATAAAATCGTTTTCTTTTCATAATGTATTTTTAGAGAGATTTGATAAAATAATTCCGATATATTTTTTATATAATTTATGAGAATTTATGAGAATTGAAAATATTTTCATAAATAAATGTCCAAATCAGACATTTATTTTACCGTCACGTGTTTTTTCAACCAAATCACTACACCAAGAGCATATTATGCTTTGATGTAAAGGATGTAAAAAAGCGTCACCGATTTTAGAACAGTCTTAATTCCCAATTTTATATTGCGTGTAGCGACCGCATAAAGCATCATAAAATAAACTAAAAAAATCTCAAAATAATTTTTGATGTAATTTTGTCCCCGATTTGTCACCGATTTGGTGACAGAATTTTACATCAAAAAAAAAAGATGAAAAAAAATTATTTTTTGAAAAAAAGTTGTCATCACAAACTGAAATTTCAAAAAACGGAAATGAGAGCATAATGGTCACAATCACTTTTTTTCACTTTTTTTCACATTTTATTTTCGGTTTTGCGAAAATGGACAAAAATAAATGTCCAAAATCGAAAAACCAAAAAACTTTTGGCGAAAAAAAAACACTTTTTTTTAATGAATATATTAAAATATTTACCATCACAAGATTTTTCGTCATTTTTATCGCTACAAGAGCATCCTATGCTTTGATGTAAAGGATGTAAAAAAGTGTCACCGATTTTAGAACAGTCTTAATTCCCAAAAATATTAGAAAATAAACGAAAGCATATTCCCGCATAAACTAGAATCAAAAAATCTCAAAATAATTTTTGATGTAATTTTGTCCCCGATTTGTCACCGATTTGGTGACAGAATTTTACATCAAAATAAAAAATAAAAAAAACCAAAAAAAATAAAAAAAAGTTGTCATCACAAACTGAAAATCCAAAAAATGGAAAACAGAGCATAATGGTCACAATCACTTTTTTCACTTTTTTTCACATTTTATTTTCGGTTTTGGCAAAATGGACAAAAATAAATGTCCAAAATCGAAAAACCAAAAAACTTTTGGCGAAAAAAAAACACTTTTTTTTAATGAAATTTATATACAACCTTAAAAATCAAAAATTAAGCATATTTATTTTATTTTTTACTTGATTATAGGTTACCCTATTTTTAATATCCCATAATTTGATCGAGTACCCGGCATTTTTCTTCAATTGTTTTATCTAAGACAAACGGAAATGGCATATCTTCTTTTTGAATCGTCTCGCGAACCGCGTGGAATCCGGTTAGATTATAGTGATTATCATTCTCGGGATGTAAGTTTACAATATTGGTATATGAATGCGCAAAATAAGTCCATCCACAAAACTTATATATTGCCTGCATCACTTTTTCCGGATTTTCGACTAATTGATTATACTGAATAAATAAGAAATGCTGATGGTTCGCATTATTTTGTTTTGCCCAGCGGATGCCGTTTAATGATACCATAATTGGTTCCGTATTTGCTACGAGCATTTTATGTAAAGCTTCGTTGATAGTTTCCTGTGACCATTTATTCCGCATATATAATTTAGTAAAAGAACGAATGACATCTAAGACCGAACGTTCAATGACAATACATTTCATATTTACGTCAATATACTTTTTGGCAATATCAAAATTCGTTGGTACGGTCCACGCTCGGCATTTATCTACAATGATGGTTTTTTCTTTACCGATATTTTTATAATAGACATATGGAATATGCGCGATTAAATCGTGTAATGTATTTGTGCGATTATTTGCTTCAATTTGTTCGATCGGCGCAGCAAAACATAAGGTATGTGTATTCCACATAAATTGACAAACGGCAGAATTGCCTTCGGCGTGTATGAGCGGATTTTGTGATAAAAGCGCCGACAATAAGGTCGAACCGCTCCGCGGCAGTCCGCTTAAACAAACGAATTGTTTACTTGGCGACGGCGGCGGCGAAGGTTGTTGTTGTTCACACATTTCGATTTAATGGTTATAATTAATACATATAGTGTAATAATTATATTGATTTAAACGTATAGTTCTAATGTTTATTTATATAAATAAAAATGCGTATTTTATTCTTTGCCACTTATCCGACCCAACCAAACGGATATGCTCGTATTGCGAATATATTATCTAATCAATTAGCGGAAATGGGTCACGAAGTACATTACCTCGGCATATCCAATTTCAAAACTTCGTCGATTGCGCGTACAATACATCCCAACATACGACTGATAGACGCATTAGAAGAGCGCTCTTCCACCTCAACGGAATTATATGGCGTGGATGTCATTTGTCCCCTCATCGAGCGAATAAAACCGGAATTACTGTTTTTATATAATGACCTTGTTGTCATTTGTCGTATTTTTAATGAATTTATTGAACGAAAAGTAAACAACAAAACATTTAAAGTGTGTACTTACCTTGATTTAGTCTATGATTACGAAAAGCACGTGATGATACAACATATGAATCTTTTTTCAGATTATATCCTCGTTTTTAGTAAATGCTGGAAAGATAATTTAATTCAAATGGGCGTACCAGAATATAAAATCGATATTTTACCGCACGGAATGGATACCGAATTGTTTTTACAAAAAAGCGAACAAGAAGTGGTAGACATTCGCGCGCAATTTAATTTTTCTGCTAATGATTTTATTGTCTTAAACACGAACCGTAATAATTACCGCAAGGCTATTGATATTACACTAGAGGCATTTATCCATTTTCTCGGTCGAAACAATTGCGACCCGCGCATAAAATTATACTTGAATATGGATACGACGACACCGACGGGTTATGATATTTTAAATTTGATTAAAATTAATTGTCTGCGCTATAATCTCGATTATGAAAAAATCACATGTCGCCATATTTTTACGCGAAAACAAGACGCGTATTTATCCGACCAATCTATTAATGAAGTCTATAATATGTGCGATGTCGGTGTGAATACATGTATTGGCGAAGGGTTTGGGTTATGTAATTTAGAACACGGCGGGATTGGTAAACCGCAGGTAGTAAGTCGCGTCGGGGCCTTAAATGATATTTTTACGGAAGACATCGCAACGTTAATTGAACCGCAAGCCAAACTATATATACATGATGCGATTGATGTACACGGGGGATATATTCATATCTGTTCACCACTTGATTTTTCAGATGCGTTAGATAAATATTATCATAATCGAGTATTGGCAAAAAATCACGGAGAGATGGCAAGAAAGCATCTAATCGAAAACTATGCTTGGACCCACGTCTTGACGATATTCAGACAAAAAGTTAATTTAATGGAGCATTTTAATACCATCATATAAGATATATATTATATAAGATATATATTATATAAGATATATAATATAATAATATATTATATAAATGAAAGTGAAAAATGGAATCAAGTATGAAAAAAATGGATGGATATATCTCTCTATTAAAGGCACGCCGTATGAACGCGGGTATGCCCACGGTTCTTTAGTTGTAAATGAATTAAAAGAGATATTTAAAATGTTAGAGTATACTTTTTACGAAGATTTAGGATATACTTATGCGATGATTACCGAAATCACGACGGAACTATATGGTGCCAAAATCGAGCAAAATTATCCCGAATTTTATGAAGAAATGCGCGGTATTACGGCCGGCGCAAAAGCAGCAGGATTTAAAAGTCTTACTTTCGAACAAATTCTGACGTGGAATTGTAATACAAGTATTGGTTATTTTCTCGGTAAATTACCGGCATTAGTTAAAGAAAATGCCAAACTTAATGCGAAATATGGCGAATTATTTAAAGAAGGCGCGCCGTCAAAACACGGGGAAGGCGGCGGCGGCGGCGGGCATACCGATAAATGTACGGGATTTATGGCAGTCGGCAGTTATACCCACGACGGTAAAATTGTCACGGGACATAGTACATTTGATAATTTTATTCAAGGGCAACATTTTAATGTTATTTTAGATATTAAACCGACCAAAGGCAATCGGATGTTAATGCAGGCGACTGCGGGATACATTTCGAGTCAAACGGATTATTATGTCACCAGTAATGGATTCGTATGTACCGAGACGACAATTGGCGGGTTTAATGCGTTTACCTTAAAAGATCCTATCTGTTGTCGTATTCGGCAAGCAATGCAGTATGGCAATTCACTCGACGAGATTGCCGAGTGTTTAAAAACCAACAATGGCGGCGATTATGCGAATGCGTGGTTAATTGGGGACACGAATACGAATACGATTATGCGAATTGAATTGGGGATGGACTATGTGAATATCGAAAAAAAGACGGATGGGTATTTTATTGGATTTAATGCGCCGTATGATCCGCGTATACGTAATTTAGAGTGTTCAAGTACAGGTTTTGACGATATCCGCCGGCATCAAGGCGCACGACGAGTTCGGTTAGAGCAGTTAATGGAGCAACATAAAGGAAAACTGAATGTGGAAATCGGGCAGGACATTATGGGAGACCATTATGATGTGTATTTAAATAAAATTAATCCTTGTTCGCGGACGTGCTGTAGTCATTATGAACTCGATGAACGAGCGTTTATGTCGGACCCGGCGCGACCGAAACCGTACCAACCGCGAGGAGCGGTAGATGGAATTGTGGGCGATACGGCATTAACCAAGAAAATGGCATTTTCGGCGCGGTGGGGGTCGTCGTGTGGTATGCCGTTTGATGTAAAAGAGTTTTGTAAAAAAAACATAATATGGAAAGACCAAGGACCGTATTTACACGACCGCCCGCATCAACCGTGGACCGAGTTTACCATCCACCGCGGCGAATCGCATCATAATAAAACTAAAAAAAAAGCAGAAAAGGTTTTGAAAATGAAAAGGACAAAAAAACCGAAACTAAAATTATAATAGTCGTTTATTCTAGGGTTCGGGTGTGGATTTATATATATATATAAATATCGATTTATATATATTGGTTTATAGTGTTTATTGGTTAAAAGGTGTTTATATTTTTAAGCACTCGCCACGGCAGCGGCAGCAGCAACATTTGCCGCCGACTTGGTAAAGTGGGGACTCATATAACGTTGGAGGTTGAAGTAGGTGAGTTCCTCACCGGCCGCCAACTTGAGCAGGGACGACAACTTGGCATCGGCGATAATACGACGTCCGTTGGACTTGTCCTGTAACTGGTTGGCGCGGATGTACGCGTTAATTTCGCGCGTCACCTCCGTGCGCGCCATTTCGGTACCGGCAGTCTTACCGAGAAAAGACGCGAGTTCAGAACTAATCAAGGTTGGTTTCACAAATCCGCTAGGCGCGCGGTTGGTATTCTTGCGCTTGGCCCGCTTTTGACTGGCCTTGGTTGCCGTCTTCAATTCGCGAGACGCCCGCTTTTCCAAGGCACGAAACTCGGTTTTGAGCGAAGAAATCAGAGTGCTCAATTGGGTCAGTTTGGTCATAAAATCACTAAACTCGGTGACACCAGCAGCAGCAGCGCCAGCAGCAGCAGAAACTGGTTCCGCCGCAGCAACCACAACCGCGGGAGCAGCAGCAACAGGGGCGCTCGCCGCTTTGGGTGCCTTAACTTTCTTTGTAGCAACCGCGGGGGCGGGGGCAGCAGCGGCAACAGCGACAGCGGGGACAGCAACAACAACAGGGGCAGTTTTCTTAACGTTAACCTTTGACATCTTTTTTATAATCTACTATAACAGTATCTATTTAAGTATGTTTAGGTAACAATTGTTAAATATTAAATATATATTACACGTTACCGTTCAAAATTTTACGTTAATATAATCTAAAGAAACAATATATAAACACGAATGATTGTAATATATAATATATACTAATATATGCCGAACGATTGTTATAATGTCTTAACCGTCACCTCGGAAACAAATATTGATGAATTAACAAAACTCATCAATAATGAAATTAATGCCATATCCGATGTCACTATTCTGATAAGAGGAAATCGAGGAATTAAATGCGAGTTTATCAGCGCGTGGACACCCGACTTTAATTGGTTAGAAACCTTACTGGAAAATTATCCGACGTGTTGGATAAAAAATGAATGGAAAGAAGAAGGAGGGATGGCAGGTGTTTGGATCGGGCGTCTTGAATTTGGCGAGAAACAGGTGACCAATATGTCGTGGGTTGATTTATCCTTGGAGGAAGAGTATTATTTATTTCAAATGTAATAATAGAATACAATATATGATATTATATGCCGACATATAATATCATAATGTGTTTATATGATTATGCCCTCTATATGCTTATGTCCTATATGCTTATGCCCTCTATGCTTATTCAATACAAATTTAAGAAATCCGCTTGGTGGAAATAGAAGAACTGACAATATACAATGAGTTTTCCGTTACAATAATGTACTCATTCTCTACCTTGAATATTTTTTCAATGGGCGACGTGTACTCATCCTCGCTTTTAACCAATAACTTTTCGTTATTTTCGCGAACACCAATCAATACGGTACCATCGTGTGAACTGTTCCAATAATCCAACATAATGGGTTTATCATCAACTACGGCAATTTTAACACAATGCTGTAAACATTGGGAACTAGGCGAAGGCGTTTGTTTCTCTGACATTTATATAGTTAAATTATATAAATCTTTAAATACTTTTACGTATATTAGAATAATTAGATTACGCTTAAATATAATTATTCTAATATATTAATTATTATAATATGGCAACAACGATGGCAACGACGATAGCAACAAATAATAATAATACACTTTTGTCTAAATCTAACACTTGTGATATATTCGCTAGATATGTCAGTATTATGAACGAGTATTTATTATTTTTTACAACATCCGCCAAAAATCAAGAGTGTAAAAAAAAAGGTAGAGAGAATATGTTCGTCTACACTTTATTGAAAGGGATTGCCACTTTATCTCACGTATTTCAAACCGTCTTACTCTATACCGACAATATTGATATGGCAATTGAAAAAACCACGACCTCGATATATCTCTATACGCAATTTATAGAACAACTCGAGGATAATATTATGCTAGATTTAAATGTTTCTGCGACGAGTGCCGCCGTGTTTGTCTATAAAAAAACCTTAAATATGTTGGACGTGAAACCTAGTAGCGTTGTCGATACAAATGCCTCATCGACAGAAAATGCCTCATCGACAGAAAATGCCTCATCGACAGAAAATGCCAAACCTATTCTAAAAAATCTCGAGTTATTGACGACCATCTATCGTGATATAATCCACCGTCTTTTCATCGAGTATAAAAACGACACTGCGCTAATAATTAACACTTTGGCGAAAATAACCTATTATTTATGTTCGCCTAGTTATGTTAACAAAAACGAAGAATTGTATTTTACCGAATTAGAAAATATATTAACTTTTACAACACATTTTCACGTTAGACGGGGTCAACCTTTGTTATTAGATTACATTACCGTGTTCATTCAACGTTTTAAAGATAAACCGTTTACGTCGAGTTCAATGTTAATAAAAATAAATGAATATAATAATATAAAAGACGCAAATGCGTGGTCAGTCACAAAATATTTAAAATGGATTACATCCTAAACTTGATTAACATCCTAAACTTGATTAACATCCTAAACTTGATTAACATCCTAAACTTGATTAACATCCTAATTATAGCATTTTTATACAATTATAATCTTCTTTCGTATTTTTCGGATTCGTTCTTTATGCGGCAGTATGGTGCTAGTACCATCCGCCGCCGCCGCACCAGCACCAGCAGCACCAGCACCACCAGCAGCAGCACCAGCAGCAGCAGTGTTTTCAATACGTATTTCCTTAAACTCAATCTTAAATAATTCGCACAAGAAATCGTATATTTTGTATAAAGTTTCTTCTGAACATTTGCCGACAATTAACACACTGCCTGTGCGGAAAATCATAAAGGAAACCTTGGATATCGCATTTTCCGGTAATGCGTCGAGGGCACTCGATAATTTATTCCGGTCAGAAGACGGAAACATCCCGTGTTGTTGGGCAATCAAAGGATCATTATAAAACTCGCATTGAATGCCGGGGTAAGAACACGGGTCATAATTGCTATTTATTTTATATTTATGACTAATGATTTTTGTAAGTTTTTCGCGATTGATGTAATAACCACAATTAAAGTTCGAGTTAATCATCACCGTCTCCGTCTTTTCCTCTAAATATTTTAACGGGACGGGTGTGGTTGTTACCAGCGGCGTTAGAATCTCTATTAATAAATCCAATGCTTTGTTTAGGATAAAGGCATCTTGGATACCGGGTATTTCTAATTTTCCGGTATTGAAGACCTTGATATGTATTTCTTTAAATTTGTCGTTATGTAATAACCGCAATATAACTACAAAACAATTATAAAACGCACTCTTTTTCTTACAACGATAACTATTAATATCTTTACGACAAATACCAAAACTCAATTTCCGGATATCCTTGAACTTGATTCTGCCATCCGGATTATTTATTTGATTCATAATATATTCGTCAAAATAATCATACGCATTACGATGCGCTATAATCTCGTCGACTTCTGCTTGGGTTGTCGAGTTAAACTTCATTTGCTTTTTAATAACGCCGGTAGTTGGTTTATAATAGGTAACCAGCGGTATTTTCCAAAACACACTTTTTAAATCAATCGGATAATTTAAATAGGAAATCTTGGTTTTGGTTGATATATTTAAGGGCGAACATTTAGGCAGTATATGCGGAACACGTGGAACACTATATTTAATAGTGTCACTATTTTCGTTGGTTTTATGCGGCAGTTCATTATTGTTGAACTCAATTACGCGGACCTTAGGACTTGTTGAGGCGGCGGCACCAGCACAAGCGGCACCAGCACCAGCGGCAGATTCTTTGCTATTTTTTGCGTGGTTATTCGACAACCCGCCATTATTTGTAGCACTACTACTACCATCACAAAAGTTATCCCACGCTGTATCAATGTTTTCCATTCTATCTGGCAGTACTGTATTCTTACAGGTCTTTTCTTTAAGTTATTCTAATTCAATTATTTTCTAAATACATTATAAAATAATTGTTTAATGGAAGCATCGCCAACGACAACGCCCACGACAACGCCCACGACATCGCCCATATCATCGCCCACGACAACGCCCACGACAACGCCCACCATAACATACGAGTTACCCAAGGTACAATATATTAAAAGCGAACCTATAACTATACCGACCAATGCGATAAAAAATAAAGAACGTGAATATTGTTTAAAGAATGTCTTGTTTGACCCGACGCAATGTTCTCCCCCAAGTGCTTGGAAAATGCGTTTAAATAAACGTTTGAATTGTATGTAACGCTGCGCACGTGGGGTTAAGGTAGGTCCATTTAATAGGTCCATTAAATAGGTACATTAAATAAGTCCATTAAATAATTTATTTAATTTTAATACAGTATAGTTAATGATATAATCGATGGGTGTTTCGGGTACGTGTAAAATAAACTCGGCAAATAATAAAAAAGCACGTGTTAAATGCTCTTGTTTGTGGCGAATAATATAATTTAAGTAATCTTTTATTATATTTTTAATTTCCATATTATAATTTACACTAATAGCATGTATTCTATCAATTGCTTTTTTGTGATTTGGATTGTCTTTTATGAAGGCAGTTAATTCATCCCAAATCGCAGGATTAATTACATATTGGGTGCTAATAATACATTGATTGGATTGAATATAATTAATCATACTACGAATATCGGATTTAAATAAGCGTTGAATGGATTGAAGTTTATATGGCGTAATATTAATGTTTTCTTGGGCGATAATATTAGATAAAAAATAAATGATTTTTTCTTCGGGCAATTGATTAAATCGTAATCGGACAAACTCATTTTGAAGTGATTCGTCAATACGACTGATATAGTTACATATTAAACAGAAACGCACATTATCGGTGAAACCTTGTAAGACGTATTTCAGTGCTTGTTGGGCATTTTTTGTCATATAATCAACTTCATCAAGAATAACAAATTTAATGCCTTTATTAAACATTGAATTGGAATTGACAAATTGCTGTATTTGATTGCGAATAATATCAATACCTCTTTCGTCTGAGGCATTTAAATGTATCATCATATCCTTATTTTTTTGATTGTATTTTTCCTGAAAACAATTGATTATATTTATTATCGTCGTGGTTTTACCGGTGCCGGGTGGACCATATAATAACATATTGGGAAAATGGTTAGTTTCTATAATTCGTTCAATAATTTCTTTGTTTAATGGGTCCAGCACAATATCATCTAAGGTTTTTGGACGATATTTTTCAACCCACGGGATGGATTTCATACTAATATTATTATTAGTGGTTGTCATACTAATATTATTATTAGTATGTTTGTATTTATATAAAAATATCTATATAAATGTATATATTCATATATCATATAATGGAGGGACCCTTGGATTTCGATACAAAATGCGGTTATCTTGAAATCATTAAGGGACCTATGTATTCACGCAAAACGACACGGTTGTTAGACATTTATAAAAAGTTCAAGTTTTGCGAAATACCCACGATGGTGATTAATTATACAAAAGATAATCGATATTCTGATGCGAATATGCTTTCATCACACGACAAAGTGATGATACCGTGTACGCTCGCCTTAACCTTATCCGAATTGATTGATTTTACGAGCGAAGACGCATTAAAAAACAGCGCGCATTATCAAGCATTTATGGATTCGCAAGTGATATTAATTAATGAAGGACAATTTTTTCGGGATATTGTTCCGTGGGTGACTATGGCGGTTGAAAAATATCATAAAAATGTATACATTTGTGGTTTAAATAGCGATTTTAAAAGAAATAAGTTTGGCAATTGGTTAGATTTGGAATTAATTAGTGATAATGTTGTTATGCTACATTCTTTTTGTAGTCATTGTAAAAAAAAACCTGCGTTATTTAGTCACCGTTTAACACAGGAGAATGATGTAGAATTAATCGGGTCCGACTGTTATATACCCGTTTGTCGAAAATGCTATAACGTGTTAAATATGTAAATATGTAAATATGTAAATCTGTAAATCCTTAAGTATTTATTAAAATGATTTAAATTATCTTGAATAATATGTGTAAATGGAAAATAGTGTACAAATGGAAAATAGTGAACAAATTGGACAAATTGAACAAATTGTAAAGAAGAAACGGACACGTAGAACTAAAAACAGTATTAAAGAAGATGAATTAACGACTGATGCGTCTGCTAATGCGTCTGCTAATGCGTCTGCTAATGCTAGTGCTAATGCGTCTGCTAATGCGTCTGCTAATGCGTCTGCTAATGCTAGTGCTAGTGCCGACGATACACCGACGGATACACCTACTGAAACCGAAATAAAAATCCCGAAAAAACGTGGTCGAAAACCCAAAGGAGGACAAATTATCTCAACCACGACCGTAATACAACATTACACGACACACGAACCCAATATTATTTTACATCTTAAATGCGGCGTATCCGATTTAAATCATAATAAGTTTTTATCTTCGACGGATTATGATCCGAATGTATCAGTCGTAGAAACTTTTCAATTTGAAAATAATAAATCAAGTGACTTGGGTTTTTGTATTATAAATAACGACAATCATAATCCAAGCGAGTTTTTATCTTCTTATGATACGAATGATAATAATAATAATATCGAAAATAATAATAATAATAATAATATTCCGCCACAGTTGAGTATGAAAGAAGCAAAACCAAACACAGAACATACTTCTACCGTTGATAATCAGCAAATATGGAATAAATTAAAAGAACTTCGCAAATTGTTACATAATAATAACATATCCGATAAAAAATCGGCGTGTTTTTGGTGTACATACGAGTTTGATAATCCGCCTATTTTAATTCCTAAGCACGAATTGAATAGCATTTATCATTGTTATGGGTGTTTTTGTAGTCCAGAGTGTGCGACAGCGCATTTATTCAAAGAATCGATTGATACAGCAACTATGTTTGAGAGATATCATCTACTCAATCATATTTATTGTAAAATATATGATTATAATAAAAACATTAAACCTGCGCCCAATCCTTATTATACCTTGAATAAATATTATGGAAATCTCTCTATACAAGAATATCGTAAGTTGTTAAAGAACGAAAGGTTATTGATGGTAGTGGATAAACCTTTGTCTCGTGTCTTGCCTGAACTTCACGAAGAAAATGATGATTATATGACGAGTTCATCTAATATATTGACTTCAAATAAGTTTAAAATACGACGCAAGACAAAACAGAATAAAAATGAGATTTTAGAGGATACCTTTAATATGAAATCCTAGCACGCAAAAAAAAACAATTCAAATATATAAATATATATTCATATTTATATATATATATATATATATATATATATATATATATATATTCGTGTTTTTTTTTTTTTTATTTTTATATTTTATTCAAAAATTATATTTTTTTTTGTGATTTTTTTTTTATATTTTTTTATTTA
>Ga0114969_10000298_pt1 | contig 41954 bp, 78 predicted proteins | sample M_130807_MF_Meta_FD_87316 | JGI IMG/M metagenome (GOLD analysis project Ga0114969, IMG submission 87316) | Freshwater microbial communities from Lake Montjoie, Canada to study carbon cycling - M_130807_MF_MetaG | ecosystem: Environmental > Aquatic > Freshwater > Lake | place: Lake Montjoie... | reverse complement strand
TGGATACCCAAAATTTATTTGTCCTTGAAAACTCATGTCTATATATTTTTAAAAAATTGATACCCAAGATGAACCATCATATACTTTAGCTTTGTTATCAGTTGTATCAAAATACATTTGACCTTTTAAAGGTGTACCTACTACAGCATTAACAGCAGCATCATTGGCATAGTTAGGAAATCTTGGTATTGTGGGTAAAAGAACAGATCTTTTAACAGCAACTGTTAAATACTTATCATCTCTGTTTGGATCAGGTTCACCTACCGCAATTAATGCATTGTCACTTACTGATGTAACTACTCTATTTTGTTTAGTCCAGCTAAACCAATTTAATATGTCCATGATTTTTTATTTTTAATATAAATACTATTAATAATATACAAAAAATTTTGCACAAAAAAAAGCCTTTGGAATAATTACCAAAGGCTCAATATAAACAAATAATATTATTACATAAATAATCCTAACAGAAATGCAATAGCTAACATCAACACTAATATACCATTTGCATTTTTAATAGATTCTTCATCTTCTTGCCAAACATTATACATTCGGTTAAACTTAGGTTTCCTTATCTTATCTTGTACTTGAAACATTACAAATAATAAAAGTAATGTTAATGTGTAGATTGCATATTTCATAAACTATCAATTCTTCTTCGCAAATATACTAAAGCTTTTTCTAAATCTTCTTTTGTTTTTGCAGGATCTTTTTTACCAGCACGAGCAATATACTTAATAACATTACCAAGATAAAAGTCTTTGTCCAGATTCCAAGCTTCCAATACATTAAATACCTCATACGCATTCCCAGCTCCACCATAATGTGCAGGTCTTACAGCATGTAACTTATCACATAGTAAGTTTTTTCCTGTTTGATTTGGTTCATATACGGCACCTACTGTAGGAGTGTTTGCTTCTTTCATTCTTTCCTTTAGTATTTGGTTTCTTGTATTAATCTTATATTCTTCGTAGTCCATACTTAGTATTTAAAAGCAATGTCAAACTCTTTTACTAACAACTTCATCTCTTCACCTACTATGATTTTCTCAGCAGATTCTAATCCAAAAGCTTGTACATATACTTTGTCACCCACTTGAACTTTTTCTACTTCATCACCCACGGCAAATACTTCAAGTTCTGTCCATTTTTTAACAGCATCTTTTTCGCGTTCTGCTTCTTGTGCTGGGCTTAATTCAATGATTGCTTTTTCAATAACCGGTACATTGATTAAGATTCTTTTTCCAAATAATTGTTTCATGGTTTTTTTTATTTAAACGTGATTACTTTTACTACTGCCATTTGTGCACTTACTAATTCTCCAACTGCGTGGTCAAACAGTAAACTTTTAATCGGGTTACCCGTACTAGATGTATAACTGTCTTTAAGAATGTTTGCAATCTCAGCATATAATTCTTTTACTTTAGCTACACCAGCATCATTACTTGGGTTGAATTCTATTCCTACTAGTTGCTCACCAAATGAAAGCACCTTAGCTTCATTAACATTAATAATTCCTTCTGGAATACTTACTACTGTTTCACTCATTACTTTTTAGATTTGATTATTACTAAATGATGAAGCCATCCCTTTAAGACTTCAATCTTTGCTTTGTTACTTGTTTTGCTCATCTGCTTTACTATATGTTAATTTAAATATGTCCGGTTTACATGGATAGAATTCATCATTAATTCCTTTAATAATAAAGTCACTTATGCTTGCTCTCATGTTACCTTCAAGCGTAAATATAAATAAAAATTCATTATGTAAAAATTCACAGTGTTCTCCTACAAACTCTTGGATCTCTTCATTGTTAGAACCATTCCATTGTATAGCCTCAATAACTACAGGTTTTTTTATATATCTCATTTCAACTCAACTCTTTTTACATTTACAAAAGACTCTTCATATTCATCTTGAGTATATACAGATATTTCTCCAGAGTTTGATTTCAATATATAATTACCTGGCAACACTTTTTTAGGACCCTGTTTAGCAGCAACAAACAAAGTTAAAACCTTGTTGCTTATTACAAACTCAGCACTATGTGCAAACTTAAATACTTCTTCTCTGTCACCTTCAGTATATCTTAAAGCATCATAATACTCAGGTTTCTTCATACATCTTTGAATCATCACGCGTCAAATTTATTGTTCATAAAATTTATTGGTAGCTTTTCTTCAGGTTCTATGTCATCATACTCACGTATGAGTAATTCAAACTTAACCTTTTCTAATAAACCTACTAAAACTGGAATAGCTGCACTATCAACATTTCCAACTTTAACTTCAAAATTATTATTACTAGTTATTACTACTTCAATAATTGTTACAGGTTCTTGCTTCTTCATATACCAACAAATATATAAAAATTATTTACTAAAGAAACCTTTTCTTGGTTGTTCTTTTTTATCAAACCCTAACTTTGTAATAATCTTGTTAGCCTCATCTTCAGCAAAGGTTACAGCTTCCTCTTCTTTATCCTTGATATTATAGTTATCTAAAAGTATAGCCATGTGCATAGTTTCATGCATAACAGCTGTACATTTTTCTGTAAGAGAGTATCTTTTAAATGTGCCTAGATTAATGAATAAGAATGGTTTGTAGGGAGCTTTAGCAGTTAGCTTTTTATCCCGCGGATCATAGTTATTCCACCCATAGATATACACACCGTTACCAACAGTCTTATCTACTTCTTCTGCCTGAGCATCTTTACGGTTTAACCCGTGCATCTCTTCTACTCCATAATAATCAAAAGGTTCTGTTGCATCTTTACCAACAAGAAGAACATACTTCCCCATATCTATCTTTTTCATAATAAAATTTTTGATAACACAAAGATATAAAAAAACCCAGATAGTAATTCTTGATCAGAGAAACTTTTCTGGGTGTTGCTAACAGTTATACTTTACAGCTTTCCTGCGCAGAGAAGGCCAGAGAGTAAGCGAGCAGATCTTACGGTATGCCCTCCTGGCACTGAGCCTGTAGATACTATCTACAGGGGAGGTATGATAAAGAAAAACCCTGGCGAACCAGGGCTTGACATTTTAGGCAAATTTGGAAACAAGCCTATAAGCAAAAACACATACAAATGTAACAACTTTTCCTACACCACATAATTTTTTTTAATAAATTTTTTGGGTTGCTTAATTAACCCCCCCCATGTTACTAAGTAGTAACTTACCCCATAGTAACATTGCTCTGAGAGATATAACTCTATTTAGGTATTTGGGTTTTTAGTATGTAATAAGATGTTGAGGGCCCCCTATTCCAAGCCCCCCGGCCCGCGCCACTAGCCTCCCACCCCCCATGCTTTAAGAGAGCTAACCCTTGAATCAAGAAATATAATAAACTTTTTCTTGACAGAAAAAGAACTAACCCTTATCTAGAACTAAATATAAAATTTAGAAATCATGGAAACTATGAAAAAAGATAGGTTGTATACTTTCAGAGCGAAGGTGTGCAAAAGTAATCAAGATTGGGGATTCTTATTGATTGTTGTAGGCTTTGAAAATAAAGCCTTTACAATCAACAAGAACTATGCAAGCAAATGCGGTATGGTTCTTAATAGAATATATGATGTTACTGCAACTTTGAAGGAAGTTGGCAAGTATACAAATATTGAGAAAATATTGAGAGTGCATTAGGCACTCTCTTTTTTTCTTCCCTCTTTTCTTCTAACCCTTAACATATATAAAAATATATACTCTCATCCAAGCAGGATATTCTTATGTCAAGTAGATAGTATTAAATACTATTGGCAGTAGTAACTGTAATGCCTTGTTAGAACTAAGGATATTAGATAAAGAATATAAACTCTAGAGACAGAGTCAAGGGTTGCAACCTTGTGAGAGTACTATACTGCTTCCTGATTGAACTGAACAAATGATGTTCTCATAGCAGTATTATTATGTAACAATCAGAGGCATTCTCCTTAAAGGCTTTGGAGATGTAAGTACCGTAAACAGAGTTAGCCGCTCACCAAGATCATTAAGATCATTAAGAAGGGAATACCATAAAGGTATTCTCTTTTTTACAACTAACCCTTAACAGATATTAGAATATTGTAATAACACTGTGGCAGGATTGATCACCTGTGAAAGTTGTGAGAAAGTTATTGCAGGATACAAGTGAGAAGCCACTTGTATCTATTCTTTTCTTTTTCCCTCTTTCTTACTAACCCTTAACTTAAATAAAAATAAATTATTAACTATTTAAATTAACAATTATGAAAGCAACTAAAGTTGGTGTGACTAAATCTGCAAAGTCTAAATCTGGATTATCATTCAGATACACTGTATCAGGAACTAAAGAAGAAATTGCTGAGTTTGTAAAAACTGAGAATTTTATGCAGTATCCTCAATATGAAGAGGAAACAGGTATGCCGTTAGTATTTAGAAATGAGCCATTATTGCAAGATCCTTGTAATGTAGGTATATCTAAAAATAACAGGTATTATCTTGATGATACTGATATCATGGTTGAAATGGCTATGACTGAAAAGATGAGTAAAACATCTAAGATCTTTGCAGAGAAATTTGCAGAGAAAGCAGTTGGGAAACTCTCTGCCTTATCAGCATTTATGGATAAGATAGAAATACCTGAATCTGAGCCTGAGACTAAAGAGTGATAGTCTGTAAAGAATATAGTATGTGTAATAGCATACTGTATTCTTTTTCTTTTTCCCTCCTTTTTACTAACCCTTTACTAACATAAAATAGGAAGAACTGATATATATACTATAATATGCTGTTTGCACAGTGCTGATTTGTTGTTCAGCATCATGCATTATGCATATACAGTTGTTCTGTAGGAAATAATTATTTATCTGTTCAGCATTATACAAAATGCTACTATGTTGTCTCCACCGTGTTATTGTTTATCTCCATAATATTTATTATATTTGTAGAGACAACTAATAATATTGATTATGAGAAAGAAATGTAAAGACTGTGATAAACCTGTTGCTAGTGATGCTAGTATAAGATGTTTTGATTGTAAAATAAAACTTAGAAAAGAAACACAAAGGATTAATAAGCTTAAATATCAGTATCACAAAACACCAAAGCATAGATATGCTACATATAAGAGAGGTGCATTAAGTAGAGGTATTGAATTCAACATAACATATGAAGAGTTTAATACCTATTGGAATAAACCTTGTGCTTATTGTGCACAAACTATTGCAGGTATTGGTTTAGATAGACAAGATAATAACAAAGGATACACTGTAGACAACCTTGTTACTTGTTGTAGAACATGCAATTTTATGAAACATACACTAGATGATAAAACATTTATAGAGCATTGTAAACTCATTGCAAGTAATAATTAGTTTTGTTTTACCTGTGTAGCATTGGCACTTTGCTATTGGTAATCAAGCAGTTATATTTTTGTAAATTGTGTGAAAGTGTGAGTGATAGTGGGAAAAGGTGTCATACTTCCATCATAACTCTACTCATGCTCACATGTACATAATCTTGTAACTTGCTGTATATGAATATTTATATAGCTAACTCATGACTAACCAATTCCCTGCATACAACACATTAAGCATGTATACTCATATACTAATCAGTATTACTATTACTTATAGTATTGTTATTAGTGTTATGTTCTTTAGGACAGTAAATGCTTCCGAAACCTTTGTAACCAATTAAACTATATATAAAATGGAACTAATTATTTCAGCAAACGTAATGAAGCAGTTAATGGAGACTGCTGATGATACTATTAAAACATTTGTCTCTACACCAAGAGATAAAGAAATAGTAGAAGGACTTAAAATTATGGAGTCTATGGGTGTAAGAACCATTGAAGTTGATTTATCAGAAGATGATGAATCATTATTATAATCTTATTAGGCTACTCTGCATAAGGGTAGTCTATTAGTAATGCACCATTCTCACTTCCCAAGGGTGAGCAGTTGTAATAGTAAGGAGAGAACGAAGTATAGTGAAGAGCTATACCTAAGCGTTGTCCAATGTAACACTAACTTTTTAGTAACTGTTACTTCTATTACAACTGAGTGCAGAGGGAATACTCTTGTCCAAGCAGGATTAATATACTACCTACTGAATATGGTATCGGGTTAAAGGATGTATATCAGGGATTGCAACCCTGCAAGAGTACTAATTAATAATCTAAATAATAATCTCAAAAACTAAATCAAAATGAAAGCAATTAGAGTAAACAAATTAAAAAAAGAATTAGAAAACATAAACCCAAATAACAAAGTTTGGTTTTCTAATGAAGAACCTGCTTTTGACATAAAAAATGTGTCAGAAGAAGATTTCCAAGCAGAATTGGAAAGAAGAAACTATGTGAAAGCATTTAACTTGTTTGCAGAAAGTGCAAGTAAGTTAGAAAGTCTAGGCTTTCACATGTCTGATTTTTTATAATAATAATCTCAAAAACAATCTCAAAATGAAAACAATTAAGTATGTAATGTCTATTAGTCTAGGATTAATAGCATTAATCTTTGTAGAAGCAATCTTAACATTTGGTAATGCTTTTATAGTAAGTAACTACAACCTGTTTGGTTGGGTAATTCAAGCTATAGTAATAACATTCACTGTTAGTGCTTCAGTTATTATTTGTAATAACATGATAAATGAAGGTGAGTTATGAAGAATTACTACTGGACCATGAAAGATGGTAAGAAAATTAATGTGGATGATATGGATATCACACATTTAAGAAATGCACTGAAAATGGTTATCAGAGCTATTAATGCTACTAATGCTAAAGTAGCAGAAAGAAAAGCTAAGAAACAGTTCAGTGGAGGTGAACTAATGTCTGAAGATGCTGATAAAGCTATGTTATATGGAATATCTCCTGAATTAACATGTGAGTGTGATGAAGTACACACATGTCAACAGTGTTTAATGAATGATTTTTAAAACAAATAGTATGAGTAAAATAGTTTTTATGTGGTGGCTCCTTAATGGAACCATCACTCCTGCGGGAAAACATGAAGACCACAAGTTATATACTGTGTGGTTTTCTGATGGCAAAGTTGCAGACTATGCCTATAAAGGAGAAGTAATGAATTATATTAAAACAGGTAAGTTTGAGTATGATGAATCTCTTGAATTAAAAGATGATGAAATACTTGATGAAGAAGTATTTTACAGTAAAAATTAAAACTAAAAGTTATGATTAACAAAAGAAAAAAGAAAATAGAAAAAGTAGAGGTTACAAAATTTGTAGCCTCTTTACCAGGTTATGAAGATTTTGATTATAAACCAATTATGAAAATACATAGCTGGTTTTGGAAAAGAAGTAGTACTGATTATAAAACTCATGAACAATGGAAGAAGCAGAGATTAAGTACCGTTTAAACAGCATTGTATTGTATATGCATCATGTTGATAGAAGTGATACTCCAATTGAATTAAAAAGGGAAAAGTTAAATGAATTGGAAAGGGAGAAATTATTTCTTGAATGCATACTAGATCATAGAAAACAAAACAAGTTGATCAAAGAAATTGCAATAACATCTGTTGCAATAATGGTAGGTTTTGTATTATTTTACTTAATAATATTTTATGGGTAATGAACAAATCAGTGTTATGGTATCCTTAAATAGAGATAGCATAGCACTTCTTATGGACAGTATAATCAATAGTAATAACAATTATGCTAAAAGGAAGTTAATAGATGTTTTAAAACATGTTATTATTTCAGACAGTACTTTGTGTAATAATCTTGTGGATATTGCTATAGGAAAAGAACTCCCGGTAGAAATCACAGTGGGTACAACTGTAAAGATTGATCCAGACAATACCGGTTGGTTATCATCTGAAGACAAAGCTATACTTCAAGATAACACAACAGAAAGTGAAATTTATGGTCTAGTAAAACAGTTTGTTGGCTACCATAGTTATTCAAACTATATAATAGCTTTTAAAGGAAATAAAGAAATATCTTTACCAAGTAAAGCTATTACATCTGTAAAAGATGTAGTGATATAATATTCTGTCCTGTGTGGACGCTTTTCCAGGTTAATAGTATGAGAGAGTTAATAGCTCTCTCAATATTGTTAGCTATATAATGCCATATTTATTCAGCTAATTGATACCAGTTGTTTATTAATGTGATATTTTTACTGCACATTAGAAAACAGATGTTATACCAGTTGCCAAACGGAAAAGTAATTAATATCTCAATTGATCAGTATTTAGATATGACTGATCATGATATTCAGTATCTAATGTCCATCAATGGCGGAGATTATTGTAGCAATCCATTTACAGAATCAGCATGTATAGACAATGTCAAAGAAAAAGTATATGACTTTGACTATGTGCCTGATGATGATAATGATGACAATAATGATTTACCATTTGATGATATCATAGACCTATCAGAAGGTTTGGATTTATAAGTGCAATCATGCATTTATCACTTACTGCACTATGAGTAATGGTGTCAGTATAGTATTCTATTTACTCACAATCAATTTTATTTATTAATCTCAAAAAACTTAAAGAGATGAGCGCAAAAGTTAAAGTTGTAGCAGATGCTACTACAGGATTGGTTATTAATCAATCAGCAAACCCAATGTTTGGTTATGTTAGAGTAACTCAAATAAGAACAATAATTGATGACAACTCATTCATGAAAAAGAAAGAGTTCTCTGCACTTATTCATGGTGATATTGAAGAATTAAAATCTGAAAACTATTATGAAGGTCAGGAATTACCTGGTTCAATCATAGCTGAAGAAAGTTTAGAACCTTTCAACAAGAAAGGTCCAAACAAGCCTAAAACAGCTGGTGATACAAATGTAGTATGTACATTGGGTGGTTTTCCAATCTACAGAAGAACTAAATACACAACTAAAGTAGGTGCAGAAGATATCTTGATAGCACATGACAACAAAGCAGAAGTTAAAGCTGCTTATGCTGCTGCAGCTGCTAAGAAACCTGCTGCATTACAACCAAACACAGAGTTTGATAATTCAGGAGAAGAATTTGGTTTGTAATAATAATAGTCATGGAAAATGTAATAAAAATTCAAGCTGAATTAAAAGAGTTAGTTAATAAAGCTATTGAAATTTTACAAAAAAATTACAACACTCCAGATGTTGAGCTTGATACACCAGCATCTAAACTTAATATGCATTTAGAAGATGCACTTTGGGAAATATCTGATTTAAGTGAAGAAGATTTAAAATAACAATTAACAAGGAGCCTGTTACGGCAGGCTCTATTTTATGATTTAAAAATGTATATGATTATGGAAAAGCTAAAACAAGACATCAAAGATTATATGGCAAAACCTGTGAAATATCAGGATTTTGAACAAGATAAGTATAGTACTTATCAAAACTATTTGTATAAAAGAGCTCTATATGGTTTAGACTCACTATCAGTAGATGAGTTGAATAGTATGTGCAGTAAGAAAAGGTCCCGCATAGTCAATGTGTATAACAGAGCACAAGTAGTGGTAAATAACTATAAGCACAAGGTAACCAAGCAGTTAACTGATAAGTTATTATCATCACTATTTCCTAAAAGTTCACTTATAAGTGAAATCATTAGGTATGATGACATAGATTCTAAATGTAAAAACACACTTACATTCAAAGATCTGTCAATACACAAGGATCAGTTAGTTGACCAGTTTATCTTGGAAGGTGTACTACCTAAAAATTTCTTATCTTTGGAAAAATAAAAAACCAATGTCAAGACAAAATGATTATAAACCAGCCTTTGCATCAGTAGAGGCTGGTTACCTTCAATTAGGTATGTCCAAAAAAGAATATGTTATTAATACAGTTACACAAGGCTTATTAGCTGATGGTAAGTGGAAAGGTATTGAAGAAGGATTTGCTGATAGAATAAACGCAATAACCGAAACAGTATTAAATCTGATGGATGAAAAAGCTTAAAGTTTGTAGTGCCTGTCAAGAAGAAAAAGTTATCTGGAAAAATCATGAAGGTAATAAGTATTGTCAATACTGTTGGAACAAGGTCAAATCAGATGACCCTGAGTATAAGAATGTTATTCCTAAAATATCTGACAAGAAAAAGAAACAAGATGCTGAGTATTTAAAACTAAGAGCAAGATTTCTTACAGAAAATCCAATGTGTAATATTAATGTGTCTGGTTGTACAAGAAATGCAACTGATATACATCATACTAGAGGAGGTGAAGAAAGAAGTGTTTATTACTTAATCCAATCAACATGGCTTAGTTCATGCCGTAACTGCCATCATCATATTCATATGAATCCAGCAGAAGCAAGAACAATGGGTTGGTTGAAATAATTAAAAATATGACTGAAAAAGAACAATTTAAAATAATTCAAGATAAGCTAAAGATTGCTCACAAAAGAACAGTAAAGCAAATATTAGCACATAAAGAGCTTTGCGAGGATATTATAAAAAGAGATGTGATATCTGAACATGAGCTGGTGGAGGAATATGAGATTCCTCAGAGCCATTTGAAAAATTTAAAAACACAAGGTAAAATATCCTTTTTTACTTCTGCAGGTGAACTGAATAAAACTAACCGAGGAACTAAATCATATTATTTTGTAGATGAAGTAAAAGATTTGTTTGGTTATAACATCCGTTACAATAAATCTTTTATGTTGAAAAATAACATATTTAGTAAACTTATTGTAGATATTTCAAGTAAACTTCTTACAGAAAAAGAAACCAAGCTCTTAGACATGCTTCTTAGAAAAAACATTTCTATTGAAGAAATTGCTGAAGAATTTTCTCTTAGTAAGTTAAGAACTAATGAAATTGTTTCAAAAGCTGCTAGAAGAATGATTGGTAGAATATATAACCTTCAATGCATGTTTGCTGATTATAATACAGCTCTTGATTATAAAACTGAAAATACATTACTTAAACAACAAAATAAAGAATTATACCGTAAGTTTTTAAGAAACCAAGAAGATCAAGCAAATAAAGATGCTGATTCTAATCCAATTGTTCAATATTTTATTAAAAATGGATATGATATTAAAGACTTAACTAAAGAGTTTTTGTTTCATGAACACTTATCTGTAAGAGCTGTTGGATGTTTAAGAGCAGCTGATATTAATAACATTGAGGAGTTACTTTCTTATCATAAGTCTGATCTTTTAAAATTTAGAAATATGGGTAATAAAACTTTAAATGAAATTTGTTATTGGTTAGAATATAAGTATGACTTACAATTAAAAAATTAAACTTATGATTACAAAAGATGATGTACAAGATATTGCATTAGCTAAAACTGATGATCATAGGAGATGTACAATAGTATTAGGAACCGGTGTAGGTAAAACTAAAGTAGGTTTAAACCACATCAATAGAAATACATCTCCTCTAAACAAAGTATTAGTTGTTGCACCAAAGAAATCTATATTTGTATCATGGATTGATGATGCTGGTAAATTTGATATGACTAATCTACTTGGTAGAATAGTATTTACTACTTATCTAAGCATAAACAAACATGATCCTAATGATTATGATATTGTTTATTTGGATGAAGTACATAGTCTTCTTGATAGTCACAGACTTTTCTTAGAGAACTTCAAAGGTAAAATACTTGGTCTTACAGGTACACCACCAAAACATCATGGTTCAGAAAAAGGTAAAATGGTTGATGAATTTTGTCCAGTAGTATATAGCTTTGAAGCAGATGATGCAGTAGAGAATAATATCTTGAATGATTATAAGATATTTGTTCACATGCTGAGTCTTTCTGATAAAAAGGATTATTATGTAAAAAACAAAAGTAATTCATTTCTTACTTCAGAAACATTAAACTATCAATACTGGTCACAAAGAGTTGAAGCAGGTTCTGGTAATTTACAAATGCTTAGAGTAATGAGAATGCGCGCTCTTATGGAGTATCCTAGCAAAGAAAGATATACTAAGAAGCTTATTGAGAGTATTTCTCAAAAAAGTAAAGTAATTGTTTTTGCTAATACACAAGAGCAGGCTGATAAATTATCTAAATATTCATATCACAGCGGTAATAGCAGAAGTGATGAAAATCTTGAACTATTTAAAAACAGTAGTATAAACTGTCTCACAACTGTACATCAGTTAAGTGAAGGTGTTAATATTCCTGATTTGAGACAAGGTATTATTATGCATGCATATGGTAATGAGAGAAAGTCAGCACAGAGAATTGGTAGGCTTTTAAGGCTTAATCCAGATGACACAGCTGTAGTACATATTTTATGCTATAAAAGTACTATGGATGAGCAATGGGTTAAACAAGCTTTGGAAGGTTTTGACCAAAGTAAGATAACTTATAAAACTTTTAATGTATTATACTGAAAAAAATTCCATAAATTATAGTATGGAGAATAAAACACACAAAATAATATTATTTAATGATGACAGACATGATTTCTTGTATATCATTGCTTGTCTTATTAAATATTGTAATCATGATCCTTATCAGGCAGAACAATGTGCTATACTAGCACATGGTAAAGGATCAGTAGATATTGCCTCTGGTAGTTATATGGATATGTTTGAAATGAGTAGTGCATTAGAGAATATGGAAGTTGAAACAGAAATAGAAGAGTATGTTTAAAGTTGTCTGTGTCAATGACCAGAATAAACCTAAAAAGATTCCTTTATCTGAATGGGTTGTTCAAGGTAATGTATATACTGTAAGAAGAGTTGTTCCTTTAGCACTAGGGAACCAGCTAGGATTTGAATTGGAGGAAGTATCTCTTTCTCCAGATTCTTTTCCGTATGAATTTTATAGTGCCTCACGTTTTAAACCAACAGAAGATGAAAAAGAAATTGCAGAACATGAAGAAGTGGATTTATCAGAAGCTTTCTAAAAAGAAAACTTTACCACAATCAAATCAAAACTTAAAAGTTCTGATTATTGATGATGCAGATGAAACTATCACAGGTACATTAGGTATTACACCTGAAAGAAAAAATGAGTTGTATGCAATAACAAAAACAGCTTATGATCAGGAGTCTATAACAAATGTACTTGCTGAAGCAAGCATACATGTAACACATCCTAATGAGCTTGCATTTGTATGTTTTTTAGTTGGACATAAACTTGGTAAAGAAGCAAATGATCCTTTTAAAGGTATTATTGGTGCAATCATAAGAGATACTCAACGTGGGGAAGATTAAACAGATCTACATGGATCTGATAAACTCTGGTATTACACCTGATGGTTTATCTCTTGGAGAAGCTCTTGATATTTTAAAACAAAAAGAGAATGAAGAAGGAGAACAATATGCCAGACAACAATCTGGTGAACAAGAAAATAGCAGAGAGGCTTGAGTACTTTAACAAGCTTGATGAAAAAGAAAGAAAGTCTAAACAAACTAAAAATACGGGAGTGAATAAGTAGCTCTAAGCCTTGCGGATTACAACAAGGTATAGCAGGTGGGATTCCTGCATTTTTAAAAATATTTATATGAAAATAACATTAATGTTTATTGGTATTGCTATCAGCATAAGTGTGATAGCAAGTTTTGGAGAAAATAAAAAACTGGTAAAAGCAAAAAAGAAAATTATGATTAAAGATACTACAGAAGTAATACCTGTAGTAGACAGTACAAAGATTACAAAAGATATGCTTATTGAGTATATCTTGCAATCTAAAATAGCACATCCTGAGATTGCATACAGTATAATCATGACTGAATCCGGAATGTGTAGTAAATTATTCAAATCAAATAACAATTTGTTTGGTATGAGACAGCCTGGTGTTAGACCTACAATGAGTAAAGGTCCTAAATATGGCTTTGCATCCTTTGAGAAATGGCAACACAGTGTACTAGATTATAAACTATACTTGGAGTTTGTAGGAGGTCATAAATTAACTAGAGATCAATACTTAGCACATCTAGATAGAAACTATGCACATAAAGGATATAGTAATTATATCATTAAGTTCTTTGATGAATTTTACAGTTACGTAAACAACTAAGCATTTGAGTTTAATTAAGGAAGTTACCAGAAAGTCTATGATAATTAGACCTTCTGGTAGATCTACAGATTATATATCACCGTCCTTTGGACATGGGTGTTTATATAACTGTAGTTACTGTTACATGAAAAGAAATAAACCTACAGGTTTATCTATTGCTAAAAATCATGGAGATATATTAACTGCTATCAATGACCATGCATGGTTTGCTGATGTGGAAAAACCAAATCAAACACATGAAGAGTATATAACTTATGACATAAGTTGTAATGAAGACTTTGCTCTACATGCTAAATATCATCAGTGGGAAAGAATATTTGATTTCTTTGTTATGCATCCTAAAGCTATGGGTTCTTTTGCTACTAAGTATGTAAATGAAAAGTTTCTAAGCTTTAATCCACAAGGTAAGATTAGAATAAGATTTAGTCTTATGCCTGAAATTTATAGAAAACAGCTTGAACCAAGAACAGATCATATCTATGATAGATTATCTACTGTAGGAAAGTTCCTTGATGCGGGTTATGATGTGCACTTAAATTTCAGTCCTGTTATTGTAAATTTTAATTGGTTAACAGAATATAAGAAATTATTTCAAGAAGTTGCTGCATTTGCACAGTTAAGTAATTGGGATAACAGCAAAGTAAAAGCAGAAGTTATATTTTTAACTCATAATGTAGATAAGCACTATGCTAATATTGCTAATAATCTTCCGGGAGAAAGTTTACTTTGGAAACCAGAAATACAAGAGAAGAAAATATCTCAGTATGGAGGTGCTAACTTGAGGTATAATCATACTCTTAAAGCAGATTATATTGAGGAGTTTAAAAAATTACATCAAGAGATAATCCCTTGGAACACAATTAGGTATTGTTTTACTTTTTTATTACTTTTGTCTAAAATTATATAATTATGGGAGCAAAAGAAATAGATATTACAGGTCAGAAATTCAACAAGTTAACAGCAACTAACTATGTTGGTAATGAAAAATGGGTATTTGAATGTGAATGTGGAAATGTTATTATTAAAAAAGCTAGTGATGTAAAAAGAGGTAAAACAAAATCTTGTTCAAGATTATGTACTACAGGTAATCCAAGTAAACATCCTTTGTACCAAACTTGGGATGGTATTAAAAAAAGATGCTATCAAGTAAATGCAACAGGATATAAAAACTATGGTGCTAGAGGTATTGTTATGTGTGATGAATGGAAAAATTCTTTTTGGAAATTTGTTGAAGATATGGGTGAAAAACCTTTTAAAACTTCAAGCATTGAAAGAATTAATATAAATGGTGATTATTCTAAAGATAATTGTGTATGGGCTTCTTCAAAACAACAAGCAGAAAATAGAAGAAATAATATTAATATTATTTATAATGATACTATTTACACTCTTTATTCAATTTGTAAACTTTTAAATTTAAAGCACAGTAAAATATACTATAGATTAAAAAACTCAGATTTAACACCTCAAGATTATTTTATTAAAAACATATTTTAAACTAAAAGATTATGATTTTAAAAAAACTAGGTGAGGAGTATAAACTCTATGGAGAAGATGACAGTTGTATAGCTACAACTCAAGAGTCACCACATAAGAGATTATCCAAACAAAACTGTGATGAGATATTTGGAGTTGTTGATGTTGAGAAGTTGGCAGTATTGACAACTAAAGAAGAAACCACTTTTGTTGGTAATGGAAAAATGGCTAAAGGTTTTATTAAAGGTTTTAACAAAGCAATAGAGCTGAATAAAGATAAGTTGTTTGGTATAAAAGAAGTTGTAGAACTATGTAAGATACTATTAAGTAGTCCATTTGAAAAATGTGGAAAAACTTATCAAGAATTAACTGATAATTATATCCAATCACTACAACAACCAAAAGAAATTGAGGTTAAGATTGATATGTGGTTTCATGGAACTAGACATGAAAAAGGTAAATGGATTGAAAGATTAGATGAAAATGGTTGTTTAATACTTAAAAAGAAATAAGATGAAAGAGCACTTTGTAAATTATACTCAAGCATTAGCTTTAAAAGAATTAGGTTTTAATGAACCTTGTTTACTTGAAGAATATTTTGAAGATAGTCAATGTGTTAGTGAATGGGCTTATGAAGAACCATTTAAAATAAACACAGAATTAGATCATCTTACTGATAAATTTAATGCAGATGATGATGAACACTATGAATATAGTGTAGCAGTACCACATAAACAGCAAGTTTTCAAGTGGTTTAGAGATAAGTACAATATTTACGGAATGGTTACGTATTATGGTAAAAAACAATGGTTTATAGAAATTCTTGATTACAAAGGAAATGATTTAATTAAAATTGAACACAATACATTTTGGAGTTGTGAAGAAGCTGAATCAGCTTGTATAGATAAATTAATTGAATTAATTAAAGAAAAGAAATCATGAAACAAGAAACATTAGAAGAAGCTGCTGAAAGATTGCAGAAAGACAAATATGGTATTTTTATTTCTAAAGATGCTGATGTTAAAGGTCAATTTGTAATTGATACAGCTAGAGCAGCATTCTTATCAGGAATGAATGAAGGTGCTAAATGGCTACAAGAAAAAATATATGCTGAAGCAGATAACATTATGAGGTTTTTAGATACAGAAGTAGAGTTGAAGCTTTCAGATACAAAAACTATTGAAAGAATAAAATGGTATTTTGAAACATATTTTGAACAATTTAAAAAGAAATAAGATGAAACAGACAGCAGTAGAATGGTTATTTGAGCAAGTATGGATAACTTCAGGAGAAGATTTACCTGAACTTCTTGAACAAGCCAAAGAAATGGAAAAGCAACAACAAGTTTATAGTAAAGAAGACATGGAAAAAGCTTTTCAAAATGGACTAAACAGATCTTTTGATTCTGACTTTGATAGATGGATAGAACAATTTAAAAAGAAGTAGTATGAGAAAATTTTTAGAAGCTATTAATGACTATCCAACAACAAGTGTTTTACTTGTGTTAGCTTTAATAGCTATTATAGAAGTAATCAAAAGAAAATAGTATGAAACAGTTTATTGTAATGAAAAAGTATTGTTAAAATGAGTGACAATCAGATTATTAATGATAAGTATAATACCAAGTACCGTAGATATAGTACTAATACACTCTTAGAGTCTTTAAAGAAGTTTGATAAAGACTCTGAGATTTATTTAATCATCATGATGATTCTTGTAAAAAGAATTTCAAATAAAGATAGCTATTGTAATGCAGCTATTATTCAGTTACAAAAAGAAAGGTTGGAAAAGCTTAAAGATAATAGAGTACATTTTGGTTCAAAAGATGAAGCTTATTTTACAGAAGAAGAAATGCTGAAAGAATATGTAGAACCTACTTATGAAGAATTAAGTCCTGAAGAACAAAAGCTTTATGACTATGATGATGAAGTGTTTTACCCTAAAAATTATTTCCATGAATAAAGAAGATAGAAAATCAGATTATGTATGTATAAATTGTGGAGTATCTTTTCTTACAGAAGAACAAAAACATAAAGCAAGAATTTGTACATTTTTTATTGATATGTGTGGGTTATGTGGTAAAGAAGAGCCTGTTACACATATTAGAAATTATAACTATTTAAACAAAAAAGATGAGAAAGTTAATAAAGCTAATTAAGCAACTGACATGTAAGCATGTATACATAGATCTTAGAAAAATAGGATTTGAAAGATGCATAGACTGTGGTAAAGAAAGAAAAAATGGCAGAGTATGAAAGCAACATTTGTGTTTGACATGAATGATCCAGAAGATATGATGGATCATAAAAGAATGAGTAATGCTCTTGGTATGGCTTTAGTACTATGGGAACTAAAAGTCAATGTAAAAAGAAAAATAGAGTATATGATTGATTTTGATACTTTATCAGGTCAAGAAACTCTAGATAAAGTATTTGAAATGATTGGAGAATTAATGGAAGACCAGGGTCTGAATATAGAAAATTTAATACAATAAGTTATGGTGAGTAATATATCTGAAACTGATGTGGTAGTGGTAGCTAACAGCATCAAAAAAAGTTTAACAAATGAGCAAGTAAATCAAGTTCTTGCTATGTATGCAGATGAAGAAGAGTCTGATCCTTCAGCTACTTGGGATCTTATTGTAGAGAATTGTATTTATCAAGTATTACAGTCATGAAAAGGTTGTTCTATAGGATAGTTGAAGAGTTCCGGTTATTAGTAATATTAATTGTATATGGGAAACAGTAATATAAAGGCTGATGTTGGCAAAGAAATATTGTATTTAGCAAAAGATCTTCTTAGATTACATGTTACTTTAGCAAAAGATGTACAAAATGATATATATCTTATTTCATTTAAGCATCAAGTAAATATGTTTTCTCCAAGGTATGATTTTCTCAACAAGAAAGAATGGTTATTTGTATACAAACTAGAACTTAATCTATTAGAGCTTCTTGAGATAATTACTAAAGATGAAAACAATAGAATGTTTGAGATGCTACAAGCTGATGATGATAATATTTATATTGCTGTTTTAAGTTTAAAACAGTTTGGGAAATTAAGAGAAGAAAAACTTGAATCACCGTGGTATATTGATCATGTTAAAGATAACTATTTTAAAATTGCAACACCGGAGTTAATGATGTTTAAAATGAAGAACAAATTATGAAAGAGCAAGATTTAATAGATGCTGGATTTACTAAAAGAATTGTTACAAAAGAAGAAAGTGGAAATAAAGAAGACTTTTATTACTATTTTCTTGAAGTATTAGATGGTATTACTTTAGTATCTGATGCTACTGTAGAGATTGAAGGAGATAACTGGACTGTAGACTGTTTTGAAGTAGATAAACTACTTATTACAGAACCAGAACAATTGTTTAATTTTCTTGAAACTATGAAAATATGTACACAGGTAAATTAGTAAAGAAAGATGGTAAGCTAACATATGCACATCCAAAGGATAAGTTGGCTTATGAAATTTTTGTAGGAAAACTTTCTGAAGGTCAGGAAATAGAAATGTATATTGATCTTGCTAATGCAGATCATAGCAGAGCACAAATTAATAAAGTGCATGCTTGTATTAGAGAGTTAGCCAAAGAATCTGGCTATACTTTTGAAGAAATGAAGAAGATTGTGAAAGAAAGATCTGGTCTTTGCTACACAGACTCAGAAGGTGAGTTTTGCAAATCATTTGCAGAGTGTAGTAAAGACCAGTTGATGCTTGCTATAGAAGCTTGTATTGAAATAGGTGTTGAATTAAATGTTAACCTTCAGTAGGAGCAACATATCCTTCATCTGTTGGCTCTAAGATTTCTTTCTCAGCAGTTAAGTTTTGTTTTTCAGCTTGTGTTTCAATCTCAGCAATCATCAAACCTACTGTTTGAAGATTTCTTTGAGTTTCATTTAACTGATCATAAGTTTTTTCAAAACTGTCTTTAATATACTGAGGATCTTTATTCTCATTTAACAGTTGTTGAGTTAATGAATAAGCAAGGTTTTTAACCATAAAGTAGTATGTTTTATTAACTACTATACTTACTAGAGCATCATCTTTAAGTTCTTTTACTTTTATCATGTTGGTTGTTTTAAAAATACATTTGTAAAATTATGAAAGAAAAACTAGATTTAGACAAAATTGTAGACAAATTATATGAAGATTTAGTTCCTTCTGGATGGGCCAGAGTTTTGAGATCTTTTATGTATAGTTCTGATTTCAAAAATATACTTCAAACACTTGCACAAGAAAGTGGAGCTGATAAAAGATTTACTCCACCTATTAAAGATGTATTCAGAGCTTTTAAAGAATGTCCTTATGATGAACTTAAAGTTGTAGTTGTAGGACAGGATCCTTATCCAAGCATTAACATTGCTGACGGTATTGCATTTAGCTGTAGTAAAACAATGAAGTTACAACCAAGTTTAAAGTTTATGTTAGATGAAGTAAACAGGACTGTTTATAATGGAGAGTATATTAGTAATAGTCCGGATTTAACTAGATGGGCAAATCAAGGTATACTCATGCTTAATACAGCTCTCACAACTCAAATAAATAAAGTTGGTGTACATTATAACATATGGAAACCATTCTTAAATTATCTTTTTGATTTCTTATCAAATTATAATAATGGATTGGTGTATATTTACATGGGGAAAGAAGCAAGTACTTGGGCAGATAGTCTTAATGACAATTGTTATAAGCTATTCTGTGCTCATCCAGCATCTGCTATTTATAACAAATTCAGAAGTTGGGACTCTAAAGATGTATTTCCTACAGCACAAAAAATAGTACAAGAAAACTATAACTATTCAATTATTTGGTAATGGAAGAAATATTTAACAGACTCATAGTTGCAGAGTTAATGCCTAATACATATTACATGCTCTACTGTTTAAAAGAGAAAGTAATACCTAACAAATTTATCAATAAAGAACTAGAACTGAGTAGATTAAAAGCTAATGATTGGGTTACTCAAGATTTGGTTTTAACAGCAAAAAGTCTTATCTTTATTGAAGAAATCAACAGTTTCTTTAAGAAAACCAAGAAGAAAACTATAAGTGCATTGATGGGTGATTCATATATGGAAAGAATAAGTTTATACTTAGAGATCTTTCCAAATAGAAAACTTAACTCCGGTAAACCTGCCAGAGTAAATGCTAAAAACTTAGAGGCTCCTTTTAAATGGTTTTTTGAAACTTATGACTATGATTGGGAAACAATATTACAAGCAACTGAAAAATATGTATCTGAATATGAACTTAAAAGGTTTGAGTATATGAGAAATTCACAGTATTTTATCCGTAAACAAAATTTGGATAAATCTTTTGAGTCAGATCTGGCTACATACTGTGAACTATTCATATCTGGTGCAGATGAAGTTCCTACTTATTTTAGGGACAACATAGTGTGATCAATTTTTAAAATCCACATATGTCAAATTTATTTAATGGAGCAAGACCTTTACTACCTGTTAGTGAAAGGCAGTCAGTAGAAAAAGCTATCTATAAAATTAGAGCTAGGAGACAGGGTACATTAAAATCCCTAAAGAGTGCTTGGCCTAAATTTAATGATGCTTTCTGTGATGGTCTTGAATGGAGAACAATTACTGTGGTTGGTGCCAGACCTGGAACAGGTAAAACTTTATTTATGGAACAACTAATTAGCGATATAATTGCTAATAACAGTGATCAATATTTTAGAGTTTTGAAGTTTCAGATGGAGATGGTAGATGAAACCAGTGGTGTTAGAAAACTAAGTCTGATTACAAGTGCTGATTACAACACATTAATGAGTAAAGACGGCAAACAAGTAGATAAGAGAATCTATGATGAATGTGTTAAGTATTACCAAAGTATGCAAGCAACAGACAGAATTAATGTTGTCTATGATGCTTGTACAGTTGATGAGATGTGTGCAACTATACACTATGAGATGGATAAGTACAAAAATGAAGATGGTACTTATAATAACATGCTTGTTGGTATAGATCACTCAGCTTTATTTAAAGTTGGTAAAGGACAGAAAGACAAATTTGAAATGCTAGGAAGCTTAGGTGAGGCTCTCACTATGATGAAAAAGAAATATCCTATAGCATTTATTGTCTTGAGTCAGCTAAACAGAAACATAGATGATCCTAAAAGACAAGAAGAAGGTGTTTATGGAAATTATGTGTTAGATTCTGATATTTATGGGTCTGATGCTTTACTACAACATGCGGATGTGGTAATGGGTATTAATAAACCTTCTGTAAGAAAGATAAGGTTGTATGGTCCGGAAAAATTTATTATTGCGGATGAAGACATCTTAGTGTTTCATTTCCTTAAATCAAGGAATGGTACCACTAGGATAAGCTTCTTCAGACTTGATAGAACTTTAATGAGGATTATAGAAGTACCAACACCTCCCACCGCAGTTAAACCAAAAATTTCAACAACATGAGTGTAACAACAGTAAGAAAAACAAGAGAGAAAGAATTCTATGTGAATCACATAGAAACTTTTAAGAAAGTAGGTGAGTCTGATCCTGCATTCTTGATTAAAACTGCCTTTTTTCAAAAAGGTAAGTATGGTAGACAAGTACAATTTTTTGAGTCTGAATTAAATAAGGGTCAAGATTTGTATGTAGAGTTTTATGACAATGTAACTGATAACTCTGGTACAGTTGTAGATGTAAAACCATTCTATGAAAACAGACAATTGTTTAGATATAGGTACAATCCTTTCTATTCAGAAGAATATGATAAAAAAAGTGGTGTATCTTCTGCAGGATCTGACTATTCATTATTTACAGTTCCATTACAAGAATTATTAGCTGTTAATCCTGACGGATCTACACTTAGTTATGGTTTGTTTGAGAAAAGACTTGCTGAGATTGAAGAAAAGAAGAAAGGTTCTGACTTTGATATAGATTTACCAAGACTACAGAATTCTTTAGTTGACAACAATGATTTTCCTGATTTTACAGAAGAATTGAAACCAAAAACTAATAATTCTGTGTCAGAGATTAAATCTATTCCTAGCATTCCAGATGTATTATATTCTGAAATGACTATTGCAGATTATGCAGCAATTATGTGGAAAAAACCTGTAAGCAACAGACAGTGGTTAAATGAATTAATTACAAAACAATGAGTATAGTACTTCCAACTACAAAGGTAAAGGCTCAGAGAGCTAATCCTAAAAGATTGGTTATCTACTCAAAACCTAAAACAGGTAAAACTACTTGTTATGCTGGTCTTGAAAATAATCTTATCTTAGATTTAGAACATGGTGCAGATTTTATTGAAGCATTGAAAGTTCCAATTACTAGTTTACAAGAGTTATTGGATACTGGTAAAGCAATTAGAGAAGCTAACAAACCTTACAAGTACATTACTATTGATACTGTAACAGCATTGGAAGAAATGATACACCCACTTGCTGTGAAACTTTACAAACAAACACCAATGGGTAAAAATTTTGATGGTGATAACATTACTACTCTACCAAATGGTGCAGGATATTTGTATATTCGCCAAGCTTTTTTCCAAGTGCTGGATTTTGTAGATACCTTAGCTGATCATGTAATCCTATCAGGACACATTAAAGATAAGCAAGTTGATGACAAAGGTGAAATGGTTATGGCAGCTAATATAGATTTGACAGGTAAAATCAAATCTTTAGTGTGTGCTAATGCTGATGCAATTGGTTACATGTACAGAAAAGGTTCTAAAACTATACTAAGTTTTAAAACTAATGATGAAGTAACTTGTGGTGCAAGACCAGATCACTTGAGAAATCAAGAAATAGTAATTGCTGATTCTAGTGAAGGACAATTGAATGTGTCTTGGAATGAAGTATATATTTAAAAAAAATAAGTTTAACAATTAAAAAAGTAAAAAAAAGATGGCTTTAAGTACAACTGATTTAGGAACAGGCTCCGGGATGCCTAAAACAATTACACCAGGTAATCATGTTTTAAAAATTAATTCTATTACATTAGAAGATTTCTCATTTATTGAAGGTGCATACCACTTGATGTTAAATGTAGAAACACCACCTATTGCTGATTATGAAGGTTTTATGATTGACAAAGATGATGAAAGCAAGGGTCGTTATGCAGGTCAAATTGGTAGAGTGAAAGCAAGCCAATATGCATTTGCTGATGGTGAGACTAAAACTGGTGTTAAGATTCAAAGAAATAGATCTATCATGATTTTCTTGAAAAACTTAGCACATACATATGGTGCTGATGAATGGTTTGTAGCACAAGATAACAAGTTTGATACTATTGAAGAATTTGTTAAAAACTTCAGTGAAAATGCTCCAATCAAAAACACATATCTTAAATGGTGTGTAGGTGGTAAAGAATATATGGGTAAGACTGGTTATACTAACTATGACATGTATTTACCAAAAAGTGAAGGTAATAAGTATGCTTATGGTAATGTTGAAAATGGTAATATTGTTGAGTATAATGAGGCTAAACACCTTAAAAAGCTTGAAGTAGTTGAGAAAAAAGAATTTGGAACACAAGAAGATGATTTTTCTATTCCAAGTAAGAATGCTGCTGACTTTAGCTTAGATTAAAAGTAATTAACTTTTGAGAAAGGGGGTCTCAGTGCTCCCTTTTTTATTCTAAAATAAATTGTTATGATTTCTACTAAAGCAATTATATATGATTTGAATCAGGTTCCTACAGAATGGCCTTTTGAATTTTATCTTAATCTTCCAGAAAAACTCACTGGACAAGATGTTAAAATCAAATCCGTATTTTCTGCAGAAAAAACACCTTCATTTTGTATATATTCAGATAAAATGGGTAAATACAGGTTTAAGGATTTCTCTACTGGTAAATCTGGTGATACAATTGATTTTGTGTTACACTATTATAATTTAGAGTCTAGAGGTATTGCTGTAAGAAAGATAATGGATGATTATTCTGATTATGTTTCAAGAAATGATATAACTCCCAGAGAATATAAACCAGAGAGTAGATATGAAGTTTCTGATTATGAAATCAGACACTGGAATAATCTTGATCAAGATTTTTGGTTAAGCTATAAGATAGGTTCTAAAGTATTAGACAAACACAATGTTCAACCACTGAAGTATTTTATACTTAGTAAAAGTGATCAAGATGGTGCTATAAAAGAGCTCCGGTTTGAAAATAACTATACATATGGTTATTTCAAAAATGATGGTACACTATATAAAATCTATCAACCTAAAAATAAGGTCAGCAAGTTTATTAAAGTTTCTGATTATATTCAGGGTTCTGAACAAATTACTTTTGAAAGCAAGTATCTAATAATTACCAAATCTTTAAAAGATATCATGTCTTTCAAAACTCTTGGGATTGGTAATGTAGAAACAATTGCACCAGATAGTGAGAATTCAATGATTGCAGAAAATATTATGAAGAAGTATATCCAAAAATATGCTAAGATTATATTAATTTTTGACAATGATGAGCCCGGTATTGAAGCAGCTAAAACTTACAAGAAAAGATATGGTTTTGATTATATAGTTCTTCCATGTGAGAAAGATATATCTGATACTGTAAAAGCAAGAGGTCTTGAAGAAACAAGAAACATAGTATTCAAATCAATAAAAGCACTATTATGAGTAAACCAATAGATTTTTGGACATATCAAGGTAAGGTATTTGGTGAACTAGATATCCCAGAAGGAGGAATAGGATTTATTTATCTTATGACAGCTATAATAGATGGTAAGTCTGTTTCTTATATAGGCAAGAAGAACTTCTTTGCTAATATAAAAAGACCCTTGGGTAAGAAAGCTTTGGCTATGAGTACTGATAAGAGACTTAAAAAGTATACTAGAGTTCTTAGACCAGATTTTCTTAATTATTATAGCTCTAATAAAATACTGAAAGAAGCGCACAAAATGGGTGTAAATATTAAAAGAGAAATTCTTAGAATATGTTACTCAAGTACTGAGCTTACTTATCAGGAAACAAAACATCACTTTGTACATGAAGTGTTAGAAAAAGAAGAGTTTCTTAATGGAAACATCTTAGGTAGATTCTATAAAGTAAAATAGTTATGAAAACACTTAAATGCATTTATAGGTATTTAGCTTTTATTGAAAAGCATGTTAAAAAATGTAGAGAAAATTCTCTATTTGGTAAAATGTAAAAAATAAAATAATCATGGAAGAAGAACAAAAAATTATTAAATTGAAAAATGAGAAAATCAAAGTGGTTTTCACAAATGAAGCAAATCCTGATGAGTCAAGTTTATCATTAGAATTTACTGTTACAAGAGATGCCGATAATCAAAAAGTTACAACATTGGCATTAGACTCATCTATTTTTAATAGAGAAGACTCATTTATGGGTGAAATGTATATGAATACAGTAAACATTTTAGGAGCTGTTAAAAAAATATTTGATTCTGGAGAAATGTATGATGGTTTACATTCAATAACTACTGAGGAATACAAAGAATTTTTAATAAAAGTAAAAGGTGTTGATCCAGAAACCTTTGGGCCAAAAGTAATAAATGTAGATGGTGTTATTAAGAAAGAAGACTGATGGAAGAAGTAAAATTTGGAAAAGAAGAATGTAAGAATCTGATTGCAATGATTAATTCTCCTGATGAAAGTAATTCAAATTTAGCACATACAATTATTGATTCTTTAGACATTAATGATAACCTATTCTGGATTTTTATGGTTTTTATCTTTTCTGGTAAAGATGAAACCTATTGGGAAAAAAATAAATTTTATGATGCTTTGAATCTAGAATTAGGATTTAATTTTTCTCTTTGTTTTAAGGATAAACAAAAAGTACTCAATGTTATAGAATACTTTATAGTATGTCCTGACCACACTGAGTGTATAACTTTTTATTTTGAAATGTATATAGAAGTTGTAAAAACTAAACTTGAAAAATTTGGTTTTGAATTTGAAGGAAATCTGAAAATAATAAAAAAGTAAGAGTTTATGAATAAAGTAGATTTACTAAGCAAGGCCAGTAAGGACATAATGCTTAAAGAGCCCTATTATGGGTATTTTCTAATCCAGCTGAATAAGCATTGGAGAAATGACATTCCTACAGCAGGAGTTAGTAAGAATGGAATAAACTACCAGTTAGCAATTAATGAGACTTTCTGGTGTGGATTGACTGATTTAAATAGATTAGGTTTGTTAAAACATGAGCTATTACACATTGCATTTGGACACTTAACAGCTTATCATGCTTTTGCTGATAGGAGAATGGCCAACATTGCAATGGATATGGAAATTAACCAGTATATAGAAGATGACTGGTTACCGGGTGGAGAATATACTACAGAAGAATTTACACTACTGAAAGATGCTGTAATGACTGAGTATAAAAAAGCAAAAGATAATGATGCTACACCAGAGGAACTGAAAGAAATTGAATCTAAGATACCTATGAGAGGTATAATGATTGATGATTATCATGAGTTAAATCTTGATAGAAAAGCAGGTACTAAGTACTACTATAAGAAGCTGAAGGAAGCACAAGAAAAGAAGGAACAAACCGGTACATCAGGTTCAGAAGCTATGGATCAATTACTTGACCAAATGGAACAAGGAATGAGTCCAGGTGATGATCATGGTACATGGGAAGAGTTTGACGGCATAAGTGAAACAGAACAAAAACTTATGGAAGGTCAAATTCAAAGAATTCTTACTGAAGCTAAAGACCAGACTGAAAAGAAAAGAGGTAATATTCCTGGTGAAATATCCGGACTTATTAAAATAGAACAAATTGTAAAACCAAAATTTGATTGGAGAGGTTATGTAAGAAGATTTACTGGTACAAGTACAAAAGTATTTACCAAGAAACTTCAGAGAAAGGAAAATAGAAGATTTCCGGCTTTTCCAGGTCTAAAAATTAAAATGCGTCAGCACATCTTGTTAGCTATTGATACTTCAGGTTCAGTAAGTGATTCAGAGCTAAAAGAGTTTATGAATGAGATTCATCACATTTATAAAACAGGTGTTGATATAACTATTATCCAATGTGATACAAAAATCAACAGTATTGAGCCCTATAAAGGCAAGAATGATTTGAATGTTGTTGGTAGAGGTGGGACTGAATTTGATCCCGTCCTAGAGTATTATGATGCAAACATCAGAAAGTTTACAAGTTTAATATACTTTACTGATGGTGAGTGTGGTACAAGAATAAAGCCAAAAGGCAAAATATTGTGGGTATTATCTGAAAGATCAGATATGAATGATAGATTACCAGGCAAAATTATTAAGTTAGAGTTATAAAAAATTAAAAAAGAAAGTTATGAGTCAAGTTCAATTAAATTTAGATGAGTTAAAAGATTTTGTAAAGTATATGGTTACTAATAACCAACATATACAAGCTAATGGTAAAGTTCCTGTAGCAGTGAATATAGAGGGTGATGCTGGTTTGGGTAAAACTTCATCAGTAAAACAATTAGCTTCAGAGCTTAACATGGATATGATCAGACTAAACTTAGCAGAGTTTGAGGAATTAGGTGACCTAGTAGGTTTTCCTGTAAAAGAATTTGAGATTTCAAATGCAGAAGGTAAGACTACCTGGATTAATGAGCATCAGATTGATGCAGCAATGAAGAAAGGTTACAAAGTAATCAATAAGAGAATGGCTCATGCTGCTCCTGAATGGATTCAAGGTAGAGGTGAAGGTGGTTTCTTAATCTTAGATGACTATACCAGAGCTGACCACAGATTTATGCAAGCTACCATGACTTTGATTGATGAGCAAGCTTATGCTTCTTGGAAATTACCAAAGAACTGGCATATCTTATTGACAACTAATCCAGACAATGGTGATTATAATGTAACTTCTTTAGATGTTGCTCAGAAGACAAGATTTATCTCTACAGAAGTAAAATTTGATGCTAACATCTGGGCTAAGTGGGCAGAGAAGTCTAATATTGACAGTAGATGTATTAACTTTTTATTGATGAATCCAGAATTAGTTTCTCAAAGAATTAATCCAAGGATGATTACTACTTTCTTTAACTCTATCAGTTCTATTCAAGATTTTTCTAAGAACTTACCAATTATTCAAATGATTGGTGAAGGTTCTGTAGGTCCTGACTTTGCATCTATGTTTACTATGTTTATTAATAACAAACTAGATAAGATTATTGGTCCTAAAGATATCTTTGAGAAAGATGAGCAGTATGTGTTAAATACACTTAAATCTGCTATAGGAGAGGGTGATGACTTCCGAGCTGATTTATCTAGTGTAGTTGCAACAAGAGTTGTTAACTATGGTTTAACATTTGCTGAGAAAAATACCATTACTCAACCAATGATTCAAAGAATTATAAAACTTACTACTGAATGTGATTCTTTCACTGATGACTTGAGATACTATGTCATCAAAGAGTTAATCAATGGTAACAAGGTTAAATTTGCTTCATTGATGATGAATGCTAATGTAGTAAAGATGTCTGTAAAATAAACAGGACTATTCAGTTCCCTGTGAACAAAAAGTAATTAATTATTAATCTTGATAGGGGTGGATTACATCCCTATCTTTTTATGTTTAAAAAATGAAACAAAAAATTTATATAGAAGCTAAAAATGATGGTACACTTAATGTTACTTTAAAACACTTAATTAAACATGATGAACCATTATTTAATATTCAAGATTTAGATTTTCAACCAAAAAAAGGTGATAAACTATACCTTTTACCAGCAGTTAACATTCCTAGAGTAAAAGTAAAACAGTTTAATGAAGAAAATGGTACCAAAACTGTTAGAGATGCTAAAATAGCTGATTATATATTTGGTTCTAGTAAATCACAATATGAATATGTTAATTCAACCGGAGGTAGTTGGTACTCTAAAATGCCAGTAACAGATATAGAAAAGTTACTTCCATTTTTTTCAAGTCATTTAAATATTGACCCAACTGACATATCAGATTTCCAAGATGTACTTGAAGCACATAAATTAGTTAATGAAAACTTGGAAATTTATTATTCTTATCCAACTACAAGAACTTTTAAAGATATCATTGAAAAATATAAAATTGATGTTTGTGATTCTTATGATGATTCAGAAACACATTATGTTTTAGATGCTGAGTTTATCAATGAGGTTGAAGAACTACAAAATTTAACAATTTATAATGTTAATGCTTTAATAAATGCAGTTAATGCTAAGAATGTAACCATTGACTATGAAATGTTTGGTCAGTTAACAAACATGTTTAAGAGTAATGACAGAGATAATCATGTCTTAGCAATGGAAATCATGGCTAACTCAAATGTTACTGATAGTTTACTTTTTATTGAAATGTTGTTCAAAGACCATGCTGGTAATATTTATGATTGTCATACAAGAAACCATGTAAATTTTAAAAGTTTATGTTCTACAATTGGAAAAGATAAATATAGATTCAATACAACTATTGATGATATTGTTAAATCTTTAAATACTTTTAATGTCCTTACTGCAGATAAGTTAGATATATTAATGAATCATTATAGTAAAGAGATTCAAAGTAATGGTAATACACAGTTTTTTAAAGTAAAAAATATCACTGTATCAGATGAAATACACAAGATATTAAATCAAAATTATGTGTTTGTATTAAAAGATAACTATGAACCGGTTGCTCAAGAAGAGGAAGAAGTTTTAGAAGAAGAAGTTTTAGAAGAAGAACTTGTTGAAGCTGTAAACACTGAAAGTTTAAACATAGAAAGTGTAGAAGAAGAACCTTCTTTTGAATTATCAGATGTAAATGTAATTGAAGAAGAAATTACTGAAACAATTGAAGAAGTGGTTGAAGAAACTGAAATTACTATTGAGAATACCCAAGAAGAAGTTATTGTTGAACCTAATAAAGAAGAAGAAGATGAGTCAAGCATTGATTGGTTCTAATGAAGAGTTAGAGCAGTTCTATAAGAAGAAGTTTTACTTCAGTTATAGTGGAATTAACAAGTTGTTATATTCTCCGGTGATATTTTATAACCATTATGTTCTTAATCAAAGAGAGGACTCTACAGACGCGCACCTAGTTGCAGGGCGCGTTCTGCATTGTCTACTATTTGAAGAAGAGAAGTTTGATGAAAACTTTTTAGAACTACCTGGCAAAATGCCAACAGATAGTCAAAGAAAAATTATTTATGATGTGTTCAAAATACATTTGTCAATAAGTAATAATTCACTATCTTTGGAAGACTACTCCCAAGACATTCTCACATTACTTCTCACAGCTAATCTCTACCAAACTCTCAAAACAGATCAGCAAAGACTTGACAAGATTCTTACAGAAGAAAACAAGACTTATTTTGAATTCTTGAAAAACAGCATTGGTAAAACTGTTGTGGATCAAGAAACTCTGAGTGGCTGCAGAGTTCAGATTGAAATTCTAAGAAGCAATAAAGATGTCAGAGCTTTGTTGCAATTAGATAAAAAACCTGAAGATAATCATCTTGTTGTAGAAAGTGAGTTGCATTTAGAGTACAACAACCCTAAATTAAGCTTTGGTCTTCATGGAGTTCTTGATCATGTAGTTGTAGATTCTGAATCTAAGACTATATTCATCAATGATCTCAAGACAACATCAAAAGCAATTCAAGATTTTCCAGAGACCGTAGAATACTATAAATATTGGATGCAAGCCGTTATTTATACTATTCTTGCAAACAACAGATACCTTGCTAACAGAGAAGATAAGTTTGATTGGAAGTTTCAAGTAACATTTATTGTTATTGACAAGTATAATCTAGTGTATCCATTTCAAGTTAGTCAGGAAACCTTAGAGAAATGGAAGGAGTCTTTTAATGAAATAGTAAAAACTGTTAAGTGGCACTATGAAAATAGAAGATATGACCTACCATACTCATTAGTTGTAAATAATGTAAAATTGTAGGAATTATGGCTTTAAATTCAGTGTATAGGAAGTATTTCCAAAAATCTCAGGTGTTTGTATATCCGCTCCTGGGTATTAAAAGAGGCGCAGCATATGTTCCTAAAGCAACTTATGTAGCTTGGGAAGAAAATTGCACGTCCTCTGAGGATATGAAACTAATATGTGTGTATGACAATGATGGTTCAAATACTTTTGAAGTATTTGTAAAATCTGTTTTACTTAAACATGCTAGATTATTTGGGTATGTGAAAGCTGACTCAAAAACTAGTGTGTTCACATTTGAGTTTTCTGATTTAAGTGATGACTGGGTAAATTTTCTGATGGGAAGGTATAGTAAAATAAATCTGAATTTAAAAGCTAAAATTTTAAACTTTTTTGATCCACAAAGTGGTAATTACCAATATATAAAAAGTTATTTGTATCCTGAAAAATACTATAATGAGTATGCAGATTTGTTAAATACTAATGTGGAACTACTGAAATCTGTTGTTGAATTATGTACTAAACCTGACTTAGCTAAAGAAACTCTACAATTAGAGATAGCTAATTTAGGAAGTATGGAAGAATCTGCAGTAAATTTGTTAATTAATAATTTAAATAATAACTATGAACAACTCAATGATGATTGTCCAAGCAACTTGGAATGAAACACAAACTTTTAGATTAATCCCAATTGCGACAGAGTGTCCATATGTGGAATGTATCTTTGATCCAGCTACAAAAGTATTTGTAATTATATCTAAGATCACTAAACAAAGTTTACACATGTTGCCTAAAATGGATGAGAATGGTGATCCAGTTGCATGTAAAGTAAAAAGACCTAATGGTAGAAACTTTAAAGAAGAGAGAAACAAAATTGAAGTTTTTCAAGAGTATTATGTTGAAGATAGAATTGCTATTGAAGATTTAATCAATCTTTTTGCAATCAATGCTTCTACATTTGACTACAAAGCTTTTACGGAAGCAGAGACAAAGTAATTAATTAAATTGCTTATTTGGTGTAAGGAGGAATGAATACTCTACATGGTTTTAACATGCTAACTTATTAGTGGATAAGGGTTAGAATCCCTTAATAAGCAATTTTAACTAAACGGGGAAACAGCTTAACTGAATAAATCCTATGAAAACCAACTATGTAATGGACTATGAAACACTCAAGAATTGTTTCATAGCTGTCTATGAAGATGTTAAGTCTGATAATAAAGAAATATTTGTGTGTCATGAATCCAGAAATGATATCTTTGATTTAATAACATTTTTAGAACACAACATTGCCTATAATGAATGGCATATAAGCTTTAATGGTTTAGCATTTGATGCTCAAATAACAGAGCATATTCTTAGAAATAAGAGAATGCTGCTTTCTAGCAATGGAGACAAGATAGCAAGATTTCTTTATTACAAAGCACAAGATGTAATTTCAAGACAGAACAGAGGAGAATTTGCAGAGTTTAAACCTAAGCAAATTAAAATCAATCAGATTGATTTGTTTAAACTAAATCACTGGGATAATCCAGCTAAAAGAAGTTCACTAAAGTGGATTCAGTATACAATGGATTGGGCTAACATAGTAGATATGCCAATTCACCACACTAAAGAAATTACTGCACAAGAAGTAGACACTGTTATTAGTTACTGTATTAATGATGTCAAGTCTACTAAAGCTATTTTGATGTTATCTAAGAGTCAGATTGATCTCCGGAAAAATCTAACTATGGAGTATAACATTGATTTATTCAGTGCCTCTGAACCAAGAATTTCTAAAGAATTGTTTTTGCATTTCTTGAGTGAAAAAACTGGATACAAAAAATGGGACTTAAAAGAACTCAGAACTTATAGAAGCCTCATAAAATTTGAGGATATTATTCTTCCTTATACAAAGTTTGAGACCGCAACATTTCAAAATTTGTTAAATAAGTTTAGACAGATTGAATTAGACCCTATGTTTACTAAAGGTGGGTTTAAGTATTCTGTCCAGTATAAGGGTGTGAAAACAGATTTTGGTCTGGGTGGTGTTCATGGTGCTAGAACAGCTGGAGTATATGAATCAGATGATGAGATGGTAATCATGTCTTCAGATGTTGTCAGTTATTATCCAAACTTAGCTATTAGAAATAAGTGGGCTCCATATCATCTTCCTAAAGCAGAATTCTGTGAGCTGTATGAATGGTTCTTTGATGAAAGGAAAAAGATAAGTAAGAAGGATCCTAAAAACTATGTATACAAGATTATCTTAAACTCAACTTATGGTTTGAGTAATGATGAAAATAGTTTTCTGTATGATCCAGAGTTCACAATGAGGATTAAATAAAAGTGGTTCTCAATAAACACGGTTAATTGCTGGAATATCCTAAAGACAAACATGCTACAAAGTAAGTATGAAATATGACTAAGCTTGAATGCTTAAAAAATGTTTGTATGAGTGTAATGTTTATTGTATATTTACTAAAAATAACACAAAATGGACAATCAGCAGCTGAATCCCGAACAGGGAAGAGTTCAGAGATCATCTCGCAAGAGAGTACTTGACTTGAATAAATATATAGTCTGGGAAACACCGTGCATGATAAATAAAATATATGTATACACACTTTCTTCAACGGAAGATAATAAAGTGCGTTATGTAGGTATTACTACAGATCCTTTAAGAAGGTTATCACATCATACTTCAAAATCTTATCATAAAGATACTCATAAGAGTAATTGGATAAATAAAGAATTAAAAAGTGGTAACCAGATATTAATGACTATAGTTGATTCTTGTATTGATTTAGAAGATGCTTTATTAAGAGAAGAGGAATTAATTGCAATATATGATTGTTTAACAAACCATGTATTATTGCCAACAAAACCTAATATGAAAACATGTTATTTATATAATATATTTACTTTAGAAATTATTGAATTTAATTCAATACAATCTGCAGCAACATATTTAAAAGTAACATCTTCAGCTTTATATGATTCACTTATTTTAAGTAAGTGGCTCATGTCTTTTAATAAAAACTTTGATGAGTTAGTTAAGATAAAACATAGATTAAAAGGGAAAAATGTAAAAACAAATGAAATATGCTATTTTCTTACTCAAGAACATGCTGCTAAACATATTGATTGTTCTATACAATTAATAAATAGTTGTATAATGGGTATTAGAAAATCAGCAAAAAAATGGATATTGTGTAAAAAGGAAAGTGAATTCCCAATTTATATTAATAATCATATTTCACCTGTAATGTGTGTAAATGATGGGCAAGTATATAATTCAATAAAAGAAGCAGCTGCTTATTATAAGTTAGATGAATCTTGTATTGCAAAAGTATGCAAAGGTCTACGTAAACACACAGGTAATAAAAATTTTAAATATCAAGAAGATATGATCCAACCCCTTTAGAAATTTTGGGGATTAAATGCACTGTTAATGGTCAGCTAAGTCTAATGATGCTGTATGAGATGATTTGTGAAGAGATTCCAGATGTTACTCCGCTAATGCAGAATACAGATGGTCTAGAGACAATGATTCCTAGAAAGTATTATGATAAGTATATGGAAATATGTGAGAGATGGCAGAATATAACCAATCTTCAACTTGAACATGATACCTACAGTAGGGTAATTCTGGGTGATGTGAATAATTACATTGCAGTTACCGAAAGTAAAAAAGTGGACAAGGAAGTCTATGAGGAGCTCAAGAAGAAAATTCCTTATGATGTCTATGAAGAAATAAATGGTGAGTATTTTGTCAAAGCTACTAAATCTAAAGGTAGGTTTGAATTTACCAATCTAGCTCTCCATAAAAACAAAAGCTTCTTGATTATTCCAAAGGCTATATTTATGTATTTTGTACATGGAATAAAACCTGAAGAGTATCTTCTTACTGAGAAGAACATATTTGATTACTGCGGTGGTGTAAAAATCAAAGGTAATTGGGAATTTGTAGAGCATGAAGTTTTAATGGGAGACTATACCAAAACTGCTTTACAAGATACTTTGAGATATTATATCTCTAATAAAGGTAGTAAGATTATAAAAAGTAACCGTGGCGATAACAGAGAGATTCAGATAGAAGCTGGACGCTGGTTACAAACAGTTTATGTAAAACATGTAGAAAAGCCATTTGAAGAATATGGTATTAATCTGAAATATTATTCAGATAAGGTTTATAAAGAGATACAATCTCTTGAACCACTAGTTACTCAATTAAAATTATTTTAGCCATGCCAAAAAGAATTAGCGAGTGTAGCAAAGCACATTTAATTAATGTGCCATTACCACAACACGGATCAACTTATACAGTAATCAGCCACCAATTTGTGATTGATTATGTTCACCAAGCCCTAGCACTTGCAGGGTTTAACATTTTACATGAAGAATATAGATGTACTGCAGACGGTCAGATAGCTCAAGGGATTCATAAGTTAGCTTATAATAGTGATCCTGAATTATCAATGATGTTTGCTTGGACTAATAGCTACAACAAACAGATTAAATTTAAATGTATTGTTGGTGCATATATTGAAACTACTAGCACTGTGATGGTATCCGGTGACATGGGAGTTTGGATTAGAAAGCATATGGGTACTGCAGATACTGAGACTAAAGATACAATTGATGAGCAAATTAAAAATGCACATCAGTATTACAATCAGTTGTTGTCCGATAAGAATGAGATGGTTGACAAGACTCTGGATCTTAGGAAAAAAGCTCAACTTTTAGGTATTTTGTTTGCTGAGTATGGTATCTTAACTACTGAGCAAGCTAGTATTGTAAAGAACTTTATTGATAGACCAATGAAGAACTTTACAAATCCTAATAGTTTGTGGACTTTCTATAATGCAATCACTATTGCTTTACAACAGTCACATCCTAGAACTTGGATGGAAGACCAAAGAGTATTACACTATTTTATAGATAGCATCTACAAATTTCCTAAACAAGTTTTCACAGCTCCTGTAGCTGTTATTGAACCTGTAGAAGATGTAGTAGAAGAAACTATTACTTCAGAAGCTTCTGAAGAAATTCCGGATCCTAATCAAATAAGCATCTTTGATGTTATTGCGGAAGTTGAAGAGGAAGAAGTAGCTGTTTGTCCTCCACCAGCTGAAGTTATTGAAGAACCAGAAGTAGAAAGTGAATTTGCTGTTGAAGATAATGTTGATGAAGTGATTCAATATACTGACCCTGCGGGAAATACATTTGAAGCTCCTGTAGTGGACACACCTGCTCCTAAAGCAGAACCAGATTTTTCATTAGACTTTAACTCTTCAGATGAAGAAGAAGATTCTGATTTCATACCTGATTTGTTTTAATAGTTAATTTTTATTTTTTTTAGAGGTAGGAAACTGCCTCTTTTTTTATCTTTACAAAATGAAATTTTTAATCATTATACTTATGCTAACTTCATGTGCAACTACCAGTGAGTATAACTGGAAGATGAAAAAAATACATAAGGAAAATAAGAAAATGTTCCGCAAAGTACAAAGAGCAAGAAAATATGGAATAAAGTAATGAGAAAGAAAAATATTGAGATTGTTCAATTAATTCAGATACCATTAATAAAGCAAGATTTTATTTTTATTTATGGTGTTAAAGATTATAAAAGATTAAGTACTTATTTTATTGGTCAACATGAATTAGCAAAAAGAGTCTATGCAGACTTTGATAAAACTAATCCATATACAGATGCATATGTTGAATGCTATACAGAAGATAATGATGATTACTATTTAAGCTTTGTTCTTAAAAAAGTTGAATTAGGAATTATTATACATGAGATAACACATCTTATGCAACATATCAGAACCCGCTTTTTTCCAAATGGAATAGAAAGAGAGTTTGAAGCTTATCTTACTGAATGGATATTTAATGAAATATATAAGATATTAAAAGATAATAAACTAATACAGTAATCATGGAAGAACAACAAATTAAAAACCAAATTGAAGAGTATAAGAAACTCTTAACTGGTGATCTTTTTGCTGATAGTGATATTCAGCAAAAAATTTATGATTTAAAAAAACAATTAAACCCAAGAATTGAAGAACATCCGGAAGAAGATGACGATGAGGGTTGTTTAAACTGCGGAAGCTAAATTATTATGGAAACAGCAAAAAAACAAGACCTAGACATATCACAAGAAGATTCAATTAGAATAGTCAGAATTGTTGTAAAATGTTCTGACTTATTATCTGACTATGATTTATTAGCTGATAAAATAGAGAAGAAAAATGCAAAGTATGTTAAGCATGAACTTAAAAATATAACTTTAGAATTAGGAGAGTTTGTTGATAAATTTAGTGGAGCTTTTTTAGTTCCTTTTGTTAAAACAGATGATGAGCTACAAATGGAATTACAAAAGTCATTTAGTGCTTTTTCTAAAAACATAAATGTAAAAAACCCTGAATTAACAGCTTTAATATTACTTTACATCAAATGTAAATCTATTTTAGATGATATATTTGAAATGGAACATGCTGATAAATTCTTAGGTTTACTTATAGAAATGTGTAAGCTTTTTTGTGAGACTGTTGAGAAAAAATATGTCTTTATTAAAGACTTAAAGGATCCTAAATCTGGATATACAGTTGAAATGTTAGCAAATGCTATGACTGAGTTAGGTAAAAGAATAATGTATGGAGAAAAACCATAATAACAAAAATATGAAAGTAGAATTAATTAACTATTTTGGAGATGTTCAAATGGTGGCGGATGTTGCCCGTGTAAGTTATGATAAATCAGCTATTAATTATACACAAGAACAAAACAACAAACTTATAAAATACTTATGGAACCATAAGCACACAAGTCCTTTTAGACATTTATCATTGCAGTTTAGAATCACATGCCCTATCTATGTAGAGCGTCAGTTAGCAAAACATCAGGTAGGAATATCAATTAATAGTATTTCTGGCAGATATGTGGATTTCTCCGATACCTATACTCTGATTGATGAATGGAGAGAGCAAAGTAAAGATAGTAAACAAGGTAGTGCAGGTTCATTAGATTATGAAGGACAAGAAGCTTGTAATATTATTGAGCATAATGTATATCAAACATGTAAGAAAGCTTATGCTGATTTAATTAAGTTGGGTGTTTCTAAAGAACAAGCTAGAACAATACTACCTTTAAACTTGAATACAACATTTATTTGGACAGGTAGTTTTCTGGCATTCATACATATGTGTATATTGAGACTTAAACCAGATGCTCAGTATGAAACAAGAAAAGTTGTTGATGCTATGTTAACTGCTGTAAGAGAGATTCCGGGAAACCCTTATGAACAATTATTAGAAATTATAGATTCAGAATTAATATAAGCAAAATGAATTTTTTAAGATATTTGATAATTAATGGTGTTCAAAGGTGGGGCTCATTTATGTGGGTGGGAACTCATGTAAGTATGACTCAAACTGATTGGCACTGGGTATTAGAAACTATCTTATGCGTTGGCTTAGACATAATTTTGGTTATGGGTTTGTATTTAGAATGGATAGAACATAAAAAAAATAATAATAATGAAAAAGCAAATTGAAGCAGTAAAGTTATTCCATGAAACTTTTAACCAAGAAAATGGAACAGAACCAAGATTAATAGAACATCATGAATGGTTATTAAGACATAAGCTTATGGCTGAAGAAAATGATGAGTATTTTGATGCTTGTGATAAAAGTAACTTAGTAGAAGTAGCAGATGCTCTTGGTGATAAACTTTATATCTTATGTGGTACTATCTTAAAGCATGGTATGCAAGATATCATAGAGAAAGTATTTGATGAAATTCACAGAAGCAACATGAGTAAGGTTGGTGATGATGGAAAAGCTATCATGAGAGAGGATGGAAAAATTTTAAAAGGATCCAATTATTTCAAACCTAACTTAAAACAATTTATTAAAAATGCTGACAACAAATAAAAATAGAAACAGAAAAACAGTAATTAAATTAGATCTTATGTGTCCAATTAGTTACAAAAGATTTAAGTTTAGAGAAAATAAAAGAGGTGTTATTAATCATATCAGAAGAGATAGTAAGATTCTTAACACAATCAATGATGATTTAAATTAAGAATTATGCATCCAGGAGTATTTAAAAAACTTATGATTGAAGCATACCTAGCGGGTGCTACTGTTATGGATTGTGGTTGTTATGAAAGACCCACTAAGCAAGAAGCTAGAGAATGGTTTACTAATGAATATGGTAAACAAGATTCTAATGAAGAATGTGACTGTTGTGATGAAGAATAAATTAGGGAGAGCTTTCGGGCTCTCCCTTTTTTTTTCTTTGACAGCTTATCTAATTCTTGAAGCACCTTTTTCTAAGTTTTTAAGTAATGCTTCAGGATCTCCTGCACCACCACTAAAGCCCATTAGATTAAATGCTCTTTTCCAAATTTTAAGTTCTCCTTTTTTCTGAAACCAGTAAGGACCACTATCTCTTTTGTATCTACCTGCTTCATTAAAGGTTGCAAAATTAAGAATGTCACCAATAATTTCCATGTAAGTCAGAATAGTATTTCCAAAAACAGTACTTGTAGAAGTTAACATTTTAGCATAGTCATCTGCTCCTAAGTTCACACCTCCAATTTGTGGTAAAGGTATGAATGCACTTGTCTCAGCTTGTACACCCAGAAGTAACAATAAAGCATGATTTGTTAAGAATCCATAAGTATTAAAAGTATCACTGTTTATTGCTCCAGATCTTGCTTTTATTTTTTTCCATCTGTCTTTATCATCATCATCATAACCAAACAACATTGAAGCAAGTAAAGAAGTAATAACTGTTAACATACCTTCAGCAGTAGCTCTTTTTAAATCACCTTTTTCATCATCAGTCATAAACTGAAACTCTACACCTTTAGATTTAATACCTCTATAGATTACCTGAAGAGCATTAATATAAAAACCTTTGGTTGTTTTACCTAAAGCCCAATCATATCTTGCTCCTCCAAAGTTTTCTTTAGAAGTATCCATTCCAAATCTGTTAACAAACATTGGAGTAAACCACTGTCTCATAAAAAAGAACATTCTGTAAAGCAGTAGTTTGTTACCTTCTGGTTGTCCAAAATCATCATAAACCCCAAACAATGCTCTTGAAGTACCTTGTAATCTGTTTTTAAATAGTTTATAGTTTTCTGATTTAGAAATAATAATCTCTTGACCATCTGCAACTTGAATTTCAGATTTGATTCTGTTTTTTGCTTTTAGTTCATCTACAGTTACATTGTATTTTTTTGCTATTTCTTCAAATGTTTCTCCTTTTTTATAAGTATGGTAAACTGATATATTACTCCAACCTGGATGAATTCCTGCTTTTAATCTAGCAATACCATTCTCATCTTGTTCCCATGCATCTACATATCTTATAGTAGCTTTACTTCCATTAGGTAATGTTTGTTCTACTTTTTGACCATATAAGAAAGCACCAAATAATCTCATGGCTACTTCCATCTCACCAAATTTTCTATGCATGAAAGTCCATTCAAAGTTCATCATATCTTTAAACATACTTCTATATATAGTATTACCATATTGATCAGTAGTTTTAAAGTTTGGATCAAATATTTGTACTAATTGCGTAGATAAATTACCCGGACCAGTTGTGTATATACCATTGGAGCTCCAATCAAACATAGCTTTAGTTGCCCAAGCCGCAGAAAGTGCTAAATCACGGGAAGTAACAAATCTACCTCCTGTAGATTCAATAATGGTTTGAACATAACCTGAGAACTGGTTTTTTAAATCTGATGGTATGTTCAATCTTAATGATGCACCACTTGACCATTTAGTTAAATTACCCATCCATTTTGTAAGCCTTGGGTTGGCTTCTTCCATATCACTAACCTTCCTACCGTAGTACTCTCTTTCAATAAGAGATCTTACTTGCTCTAACCTGTTATAAGTACTAGTTCTTAAATTAGCAAACTCTCTAACTTTAGTTTTAGCATTTTGTAGCTGTTTAGATTTTTTCTCTAAGTTTTTTGGTTGATTTTTTGGATCCTCCAATGTAGATAAAACAGATTGTACTAATGGTAAAGACTTATGTAATTGTTTTTGAGTTTGTAATGATAAACCATATCTAAAAAGTGAATTAAAAACATCAGCATCCGCTATATCAGCATCAATATTAAATATACCTGTAACTGGTATGTATGAAATTTCATCACCATTTAAATCAGTATTTACTAAGTTATTATCAGAATCATAGTTTAAATCATTCAGATAATCTTCTGTAGATTTACCAAACTTTTGTTTCAACCATTCTTTAACATTGGCATTGACATTGTTAAATTTATCACCATATTGACCTTTTTGAAACACTTGATAGAAATCTCCTTTCTTAGTGGTATACCTTGGTACATCTAAATACAATTTACCATAGTTACCAGCATTTTGTTGCATTTCTAAATGATGATCTTTCATCAAGTTTAATAACTCAAACTCTGGTGAGTTAGGATTAGCTTTTAAAGCTTGATATCTCTTATCAATAAATCTATCATCCTCAGCACTATATTTAGCACCTTGTTCAAAAGATCTTGGTAAAAATTCACCTTTATTGTTGATATACTTACCAATGTAGTCTTCTCTATTACTTCCTCTTGGAATAGTTCTATACTTGTTTTTTACTTCTCTTCTTGAGTGTCTTGCATTAGGGACACCTAATAATGTAACTTCTTGTTGAGTTTCATTGTCAAAG
>Ga0114969_10000297_pt1 | contig 41957 bp, 38 predicted proteins | sample M_130807_MF_Meta_FD_87316 | JGI IMG/M metagenome (GOLD analysis project Ga0114969, IMG submission 87316) | Freshwater microbial communities from Lake Montjoie, Canada to study carbon cycling - M_130807_MF_MetaG | ecosystem: Environmental > Aquatic > Freshwater > Lake | place: Lake Montjoie... | reverse complement strand
GCGGGAGAATGGGCAAACCAATGTGCCCGGTCGAAACCGAGTCTCAGGCGATGACGTGGGGTGGGGTCTCATCGCTGGGCCCAAATTGCAGTGAGCTGAGGCGTCGATAGAGGCCGTCGGGTTGGGCGGAGAGTTCGGCGTGATTGCCCAGCTCCACGACACGGCCGGCGGCGAGCACGGCGATGCGATCGGCGGTGCGGATCGTGGAAAGGCGATGCGCGACGATGAACGTCGTGCGGCCCTTCATCAGCCGTTCCAGAGCCACCTGCACCAGCCGCTCGCTCTCGCTGTCGAGGGAACTGGTGGCTTCATCGAGGATGAGAATCGCCGGATCTTTGAGAATCGCGCGGGCAATCGCGATGCGTTGACGTTGGCCGCCGGAAAGCTGGATGCCGCGATCACCGACCAGCGTCTCGTAGCCGTCAGGCAGGGTGGAAATGAAGACGTCGGCATTGGCCTGCCGCGCGGCTTCGCGGATGGCGGCGGCATCAGCACCGGGCCGGCCGTAAACAATATTCTCGGCGATGGTGCCGCCGAAGAGCAGCACGTCCTGCGGCACGATCGCTAGTTGGCCGCGAAACCAGTGCAGCGGATACTCGCGGGCATCGCGGCCGTCGATGACCAGACGGCCGCCGCCGGGCTCGTAGAAACGCAACAGGAGCGCGGTCAGGGTAGATTTACCGGCACCGCTGGGACCCACCAGAGCGATGCGTTCGCCGGCTTTCGCCGTGAGCGTGATATCGTGGAGGACGGGGGCGTCGGGTCGCGACGGGTAACGGAAACTCACGCCTTCGAACGATACCTCGCCGCGCAACCGAGTCAGCGCCGGAGTGGTGGGCGGAGCGACCGCAGCGGAGGTTATTTCAGTCGTCTCGCGGAGGAGTTCGCGCACGCGTTGGGTGGCGCCGACGGTTTTCTGGATCTGGCTGAACAATTCGGCGGATTGCCCCATCACGCCGGCGATGAAGGTCGTGTAGAGCACAAAGCGCGTGAGTTCGCCCGGGGTGAGGCGGCCGCTCTGGAGGAGGCCCGCGCCGAACCACAGGACGATCACGATGCCACCGAACAGCGCGACGATGAAGAACGCCACGAAGACGGCCCGCCAGCGCGCGGCGCTGAGGGCGGCGGCCAACACGCGACGGTTAGCGCCGTCGTAGCGGCCGAGCTCGAAGGCCTCGTTGGCAAACGCCTTTACGCTGGCGATGGCCTGGAGCGTTTCTTCCACGATCGTGTTTGTGGCCGCGAGGTGATCCTGCGTCTCGCGGGAAAACCGCCGTAGCCGGCGGCCGAAGAACACGGCGGCCGCAATCAGCAGCGGTAATGTTCCCAGCATGACGGCGGTCAACCGGCCCGAAGTGAGGGCGATCATGGTGATCCCGCCGAGCAAAAAGACGCTTTGCCGACACAGCTGCGGGAGCGCGTCGATCAACGCGCCCTCGATTTGGGCGACGTCGGTGGAGACGCGGCTGGTGAGTTCACCGACTCGGCGCTGAGCGAAAAACGCCATCGGGAGCGAGATCAGCCGACTGTAGCAATCGCGTCGTAAATCGGCGAGAGCGCTCTGGCCGACGCGATTGAACGCGAGGGCGCTGTTGTAGGAGGCGAGCGCCTGCAAGGTGACTGATACCGCCAGAAGCAACGCGACTTGATTGAGCGTGAGCGCGCCGAACCCAGGCAGTGTGGCGACGGCGGGGTGCAGCGCGCAGTCGATCAGGGCGCCGGCGAGCAGCGGAAAGGCCAGGCCGAGCGCAGCGCTGATAAACACCGTGAAGAGTCCGGCCAAAAAACGGGCGCGGTAGGGCCGGACGTAGCGAGCGAGCGCGAGGGCCTGCCCCACACTTTCGCGGTTGAGCGGGGCCTTGGGCAGGCGGTCGAGAGCGAGGTCTTCAGCGGTGGGATTGCGGCGGGCCATGGGCGCTCACGCTCGAGGTGCGTCGACGAAAAGGCAAATGCTCGCATGGGCATGGGGCTGGCCAGCGACAGCGCGCGCTCACTCCGTAACCTTCAGCGAACCGACAGAAACGTCCCGCTGAGCCGGCCGGAGTGCGTCGTCAGGGCGTCGTGGGACGTGGCGCCGTGGCGGCGGGGGTGGCTGGCGGCGCGCCAGCGGGAGTCGCGCCTGAGGGGGCACCCGGGGTAGGTGCGCCCCCACGACGCCCTGCGCCAGGAGGGCCGCGCTCGGGACGGATAAGATTCGTGGCGACGTCTTTGGCGGCCTGGGTTTCCACGCCGGGCTGGTTGAGAAAACCGAGGTCGCGGAACCACTCGATGAACCGCGTGGGCCAGTTGCCGTAGGCAATGAATCCGCGATTCGTGAGTCCACCCGTTGACGGCGGCTCATCGGGGCCGACGCGATCGCCGGGATGGTGACCGCGCGCGTAGATGTGCATTTCGACGTTGGGCACACCCGCATTCAGCATGGCGGTGAACCATTCGTTGGCCCAGATCGCATGGCCGCGGTCGCCCCAACCGGCACACGTGATGGAGGGGGGTGGGGTGTCGCGGGGGATGGGCGGGGGCGTCGCGGGATTTCCGCCGCGCGGCGCGGCAAACGGAGTCGGACCGGGGTAAATGATGCCGGCGAAATCAGGCCGCGATGAGATGGCCGCGAGCGGATTTCCGGGCACGTTATTTTTCTGATCATACTCGGCCCAAATGACCGCGGCGGGTGCGGCCAGCTCGGCTCCGGCTGAAAATCCCATGATGCCAATCTTATGGGGATCGAGGCGCCATTCCTTCGCATACGCGCGCACGAGCTTGATCGCCTGCAAGGCGTCAAACACGGCATCCGTCTTCGGATTGTAGCCGTCGCGGCGCAGGCGGTTCCGCAGGATCACGGTGCTGACGCCGTGGTTGGAGAAAAACGGGACGAAGTCGGCACCTTCGCCACCGACGTTTAAGGTATTGTGGCCGCCGCCCGCCGCCAAGATCACGACCGTGCCTGTATTCAGCGAGCGATTGCCGGGGTGAAACTCGATCGAGGGATTGTGGATATTGACGATGCTAGCGATCTGCCCGGGTGCGCCCATAGTGTAGATCTCGGCCTCACGGACGCGCTCCGTCTTGAGGTAGGGCGAACCGGGGGGGAATAACGGGATGACCACGCCACCGGGTAAAATCGGTTGCGGCGCGTAGGGCGCGTCGGTCACAGGGCCTGGGGTCGGCACCCCGAGTGGAGCCGGTAAAGCGGGCAGGGGAGCGGTGCCCGCGGCCGCTTCGGCGGACTGGACTGAACTCACGGGCGAGACGAAACAGCACACGAGCATGCTGGCGAACAGGGGGAGGTTTTTTTTGGCCATGAAATGGTTTTTCGAGCGCGAAACGGGGCGGCGGCTAGACGGTTAAAAAAAGAAGGCGTTGTTAAGCGCCGAGCACGCACTCGTGATCGCGGCGCGATTCTGATTGCTCGGATCGCCGGATATTGACGGCTTAGCTGGCATGGGCGCCAAATATCTACCGACGATCAAAGACCTCAAGGCCAGCCAACGCTTCAAACAAAAGCAGAAGCCGTTGCATAAATTTAAAAAATCTCCGGACGCCTCGGGCGCGAAGAAAGGTAAAAAATAACCGCCGATTGATCACGGTGGCCGGACCGCAAAGCCCACCCGTTCGCACCTCCCTTTTATCCCCCATGAAAACTAAACTGCTCTCCCTCGCGGCTCTGCTCGTCAGTGCCGTTGTCTTCGCCGCCGACGACAACAAGCCCTCTCCCGTCGGCTACTCCGACACGCCGCTCATCCCGGGTTCAAAATGGAAAGTGCACGATATCGATCGCCCGGCACCTCCGGTCGTGGCTCCCGGGGCCAAACTTGGCGATGCGCCGGCTGATGCGATCATCATTTTCAACGGCAAGGACACCTCGCAATTATTCAGTCGTAAGAAAGATAACCCCACTCCGCAGCCCTCGCCGTGGGTGATCGAGAACGGGGAACTGATCGTGAATGGTGGCGACTGCTGGACGAAACTCGAGTTCGCGAGTTGCCAGCTGCATGTCGAGTGGCGGAGTGATGCGAAGATCCAAAAAGGTAACTCGCAAAAGAAGGGGAATGCCGGCGTGTTTTTCATGGATCTTTACGAGAGCCAGATGCTCGACTGCGACAATAACCCGACCTATGCCGATGGCATGACCGGCAGTGTGTATGGGCAGACGCCTCCGCTGGTGAATGCCGGGCGCAAGGCCGGCGAGTGGCAGGTTTACGATATCATCTTCACGGCCCCGAAGCTCGTTGCTGGCAAAGTCGTCGAGCCCGCCCGCATCACGACGTTCGTGAATGGGGTCTGCGTGCAAAACAACACCTCGATTATGGGGCCCACGAAGCACAAGCAGGTCACCAGCTACAGTGGCACGTTTCCCGAGAAGGCGCCGTTCCGTTTTCAAGATCACAAGAACGAGCCGCCCGTGCGGATGCGCAATATCTGGGTGCGCCCATTGCCGTAAGCGTCCCGTAACTGCTCGATCTTTTCGCGCTGGCTTTGAGCCAGCGTTTTTTTTGGCCACGCGCGTGGCTGCGACTCAGGCCTTCTTTACGAAGCAGGCTTTGAGGGCGAGGCTCACGCCGTCGATCCGGCAGTCGATCTCGTGATCACCGTCGACCAAGCGGATATTTTTCGCCTTGGAACCTTGTTTCAGGACCTGTGATCCGCCGCCCACTTTCAGATCTTTGATGAGGGCGATCGTGTCGCCTGCGGTCAGCACATTCCCGTGCGCATCCTTCACGATCCGCATCGCGGCGGGCGCGGCGTCCTTGGGCCATTCGTGACCACAGGTGGAGCATTCCCAATGATCAGCGTGGCTGAGGACATCTTCGAGGGTGCAGGCAGGGCAGGGAGGATTGGTCATGAGAATGGTTTCGGCAGTTGAGCGTGGACTGGTGTGGGTGCGCGCCGTTCGGAGCAAGGGAGTAATGCCCGTGGAGCCGACCCACGCGCTCACGATCTCCCCACGAACCTCTCCGCCTCCGCGCGTGCGGTCGCTCGAGCGGTGGCGGTGGCGCGCTCGGCCTTGGTCTCAGGATAGAAAGGGGATTGTCCGCCGGACCACGGTGGTGCGGTGAACGTTCCCTGTGGAAATACGCTCGGGTTTCATCTCCGTGAGCCGCGGACACTCACGTCGTGGGAGCCGGCGTCGGGTGGAGACGGGTGGGTAGGATTTTTTCGTGGTTGGCGTGCGGCGTCCCGATCTTTCTGCTGAACGATCTGCGGACCGCACTGGTTCGTTTCACCCCTGAGCCCTCCCATGAAGTCCACCCGCTCTCTCGTCGCCGCGCGCACGCGCGTTCTCTTGCTTGCACTCGCGTTCGCGCCCATCGCGGAGGTCGCTGCGGCGAGCGCGGCCGCCACCCCGGCTTATAAGAAACTCACGCTCTCGAAGGAGTTTTACTCCGAGGGCGCGGCGTTTGCTGACTTCAACAAGGATGGCCAACTTGATGTCGTCTCCGGACCTTATTGGTATGAAGGGCCGGATTTCACGAAGCGGCACGAGCTGTTTACGCCGTCGGTGTTCGATCCGCTGAAATACTCCGATAATTTTTTTGCGTTCCCGCACGACTTCAATGCCGACGGTTGGCCCGATGTGTTGGTGCTGGGCTTCCCGGGCGTCGACGCGTCGTGGTATCAGAATCCTGGAGTCAAGGGCGGCCCGTGGCGCCGTTATGTGGCGGCGCTGCCCGTGGACAACGAATCCCCGACCTTTGGCCCGTTGCTCGCGAAGGGCCCGCCGTCGATCGTGTGTATGAGCGCGGGCCGGATTGGTTACTTTTCGTTGGAGCCGAAGGACCCGGCGCGCCCGTGGACGTTTCATGCGGTCTCGCCAGTCATGCCTGGTTGGCAGCGCTTCACCCACGGTCTCGGCTTCGGTGACGTGAACGGCGACGGGCTCAATGACATCTTGGAAAAAGATGGTTGGTGGGAGCAACCGGCGTCGCTCGCGGGCGATCCCGTGTGGAAGCGTCACCCGTTTTCCTTCGCTGCCAAGGGTGGCGCGCAAATGTATGTGATGGATGTGAACAACGACGGCCTCCCCGACGTGATAACCAGCAAGGCTGCGCACGGCTACGGGCTCTCGTGGTTTGAGCAAGTGCGGGCGACCGACGGTGGTGAGAGTCGTTTTAAGGAACACGTGATTCTCTCCGAGAAACCCGATGAGAAAATCGCGGGCGCGCAGTTTTCCCAGCTCCATGCGGTTGTGCTGAGCGATGTCGATGGGGACGGCTTGCTCGACATCGTGACAGGCAAACGGTGGTGGGCGCATGGCCCGAGCGGTGATGCTGATCCCGTGGGCACCCCTGTGCTCTACGCGTTTCTCCTGCGGCGTGGTCCGGACCATTCCGTCTCCTACGAGCCGCGTCTGCTGGAAGACACGACCGGCGTCGGCACCCAGCTCATCGCAGCCGATGTGAATGGCGACGGCCTCCCTGATTTCGTCGTGGGCAACAAGCGCGGTACGGCGGTACTGTTGTCGCAGAAGAAGTAGTTTTTATTCACCTACCGCGGCCTGACGACTGCGCTGCGCCTCCCCAACCCCTCCGTCCCATGACTCGCCACCTACTGTCTTCGTTGTGCATCCTCGCCTTGTTTGCTCGCGTGACCTGCGCGTTTGCGGCGCCGCCCGCGCCGCAGCCGATCTTCGATGGGAAAACGCTCGCTGGTTGGTCGGGTGGCACCGCCGATTGGCACGTCGAGGACGGCGCCATCACTGGCGAAATCGCCGCGGGCACCACGCTCGCGAAGAATGAATTCCTCTACTGGCAGGGTGAGGTTGCCGATTTCGAACTCACGGCAGAGTTTCGCCTGACGGGTCCGGCGGCGGCCAACTCCGGCATCCAGTTCCGTTCGGAGCGGATGCCCGACGGCAGAGCCAAAGGCTACCAAGCCGATATCGATCTCGGCGCGCGCAGCTTTGGAAACATCCATGAGGAACGCGGCCGCAGTGTGCTCGCACCCCGCGGCACGCGTCTGGCGGTCGCGCCCGACGGGCGGCGGTGGACGGAAAAGTTCGGTGAGGTCGACGATTACAAACACCTTTTTCGCTTCGCGCCCGCGTGGAACAGCTACCGAATTGTCGCCCAAGCCTCGCACATCGAAGTGTGGCTGAACGGCACGCGGGTCTCCGTGCTCGATGATCACCAGACCGGGGTTGCGCGCCACGCCGGTTTGCTCGCGCTCCAGCTGCACAGCGGCGACGGCCCGATGAAGATCCAGTTTCGCAATCTGCTGCTTACACAACGTGGCCGCACCGAACTCCCCGCGGTCGCAGTGAAACCTGCGTCCGCCGTCGCGGCATCCGCCAGCGCCGACATCGGTAGCTATCGCCGCAACGGTGATCCGCCGTTGAAGCGCGTCAGCGGTGTCGATGACCTCACGCGCCTCACTTCCAGTCCCGTGCTGTGGCCTTTGCGCGACAACCCCGCCAAGCCCACCGCGGTTGCGAATCCAGCCGCGCAAAAAGTCGTGGCTGGGATGAAACTCGTGCACGGCTTCCAAGCCGAACTGATCGCGGCCGAGCCGGATTTACACCAACCCGTCGCCATGGCTATCGATGAACGGGGGCGCCTCTGGGTCGCCGAGGCCTACGGATATCCGAACCGCCAGCCGGAAGGGCAAGGGAAGGACCGCATCATTATCTTTGAGGACAAAGACGGCGATGGCGTGTTTGAAACGAAAAAAGTGTTCGCTGAGAAACTGAACCTCGTGAGCGGCCTCGAACTCGGTTTTGGCGGCGTCTGGGTCGGCGCCGCCCCGCATCTGCTCTTCATTCCCGATGGGAATCATGACGACGTGCCTGATGGACCGCCGCAGGTGCTCCTCGACGGTTGGGGTTTTCAGGATACGCACGAGACGCTTAACAGTTTTACGTGGGGCCCCGATGGCTGGCTTTACGGTTGCCACGGAGTGTTTAGCCACGCGCTCGTCGGCAAGCCCGGCACGCCGGCGGCCGAGCGCACACCCGTGCGTGCGGCGGTGTGGCGCTACCATCCGACGCGCCATGCGTTCGAAGTGTTCGCGGCGGGCGGCAGCAACCAGTGGGGGCTAGATTTCAACAGTGTGGGCCACCTCTTCATGACGCATTGCCGCAGTTTTTACGGTGGTGGCGGCACGAGCTACGTCGTGCGCAACGGCCACTACTGGAACCAAGCGAATAACAGTTTCGCGCCGTTCATTTCGAATCGCGGACCCGACTTCGCACCCGAGTTAAAAAATTATCTGTTGGCCTCCGCGCGCTACGACAGCGGCGAAGGCGGCGCCGGCAAGCCCGGCACCACGGCGGTTTACGGCGGCCATTCGCATGTCGGCACCATGATCTACCTCGGGGATAACTGGCCTGACGCCTATCGCGATCATCTCTTCACCCACAATCTTCACGGCCACCAACTCAACCAGCAGGTCAACGTCCGCACGGGCTCGGCCTACGAAACGTTTCACGCCGGCAACGATCTGCTCTTCGCGCCCGACCCCACCTACATGGCGGTCGACATCCAATACGGTCCCGATGGCGCAGCCTACATCATCGACTGGGTCGACACGCAGCATTGTCACAACCCGCGCGACGAACTCTGGGACCGCACCAACGGCCGTCTCTATCGCGTGGCTTGGGCCGCCACCTACCGGCCGATCAAAGTCGATCTCGCTGCAATGACCGACGGGCAACTCGCCGCGCTGCACACGCACCAGAGCGAGTGGTATGTGCGCACCGCACGTCGCCTACTCCAAGAGCGCGCCGCTGGCCGGCCGCTCGCTGCCGCCGCGCTCGCTGACCTGCGTGCGCAGGCCAGTGACAACTCGGGTGGTGATGTCGCCCAGCTCCGCGCGCTGTGGACGCTGCACGTCACCGGCAGCTTGGCCCCCGCGCAACGCGGCGCCGCGCTCGCGCATTCGTCGGAAACGGTGCGCGCGTGGGCGATTCAACTCGCCACTGACAACCGGAACGCGCTGGCCCTTTCCGCCGCCGATCTCACGCGCCTCGCCACCAACGATGCTTCGGCAGTCGTGCGGCTCGCGATCGCTGCGGTCGTCCCAGCGCTGCCGCTCGCAGACCGTTGGCCGGTGGTCGCCGCCCTCGCGAAACATGGCGACGATGCCGCCGACCGTTACCTCCCCAAAATGGTGTGGTTCGCCGCCGCGCCCGCCGTCGCGAGCGATCTTCCCCGTGCGCTGGATCTTGCGGCGAGCACCGCGCTGCCGACGCTCGCCGACTCGATCCGTTGGTTCGTCGCTCGCACGCCGGAGGGGCGCGATCAACTCGCCGCGCGCATCGCCGCTCTGCCTGAAGCCGCGGCGGCGCGCGCGCTGCGGGTGCTGTCGTTCGCGCTGGAGAGTGAAGCGGGCTTGAAAATGCCGGTGGGTTGGTCGCAGGTGGCAACCCGTTTTTCCACGGCGGCTGATCCGGCGGTGCGTGGCGCCTATGAGCAACTCGCCGCGCTCTTCGGCGACAAAACCGTGCTCGTTGTGATCCGCTCCCGCCTCGCCGATACCACCACACCGCTCGCCGAACGCCGCCGCGCGCTCGACCTCCTCAAACGTGCCGGTGACACCGAGTCGACCGCGCTGCTCGTGCGACTCTTGGCGGACCAAGACCTGCGCGCGGCGGTCATCCCGCTCCTCGGAACGGCGGCGGATTCTGCGGTCGCGGCCGAGGGGCTCATCGCACATTTTCCCTCGTTAAATCCCGTCGATCGCACCGCCGCGCTCGCCGCGCTCACAAGTCGCCCGATGCTGGCGCTGCCGCTGCTTCGCGCGGTCGCTGCCGGTGGTTTCGACAAACAGGCGCTCACGGCGCTGCATGCCCGCCAGCTCCGTAACTTGAAGAACCCTGAAGTCACCGCGCTCCTCGATCGCGCCTGGGGAAAGACGTCTGAGTCCTCGGCCGACATGAAGGCCACCGTGGCGCGACTGCGCCGGACCTACAACGAAGCGCCGGTCTGGTCCTACGACGTCGCTGCGGGGAAGAAAGTCTTCGAGCGCTCCTGTGTCGCCTGCCACGCGACGGAGGGTGCCACCGTTGGCAAGCTCGGTCCGAACCTCAGCGGCACTTGGCGCAACGGCCTTGATTATTTTCTGGAAAATATCGTGGACCCCAACGCCGTCGTCGGTGCGGATTATCAGCTCAATCTCATTACCCAGCGCGATGGCACCGTGATCTCAGGGATGTTGGATAAAGAAACGGCGACGGCCTTGGTTGTCCGCACCATGACCGAGACCGTTACGATTCCCAAGACGGCGATCAAAGCCCGCGAGGTTACCCCGCAATCGTTGATGCCGCCCGGCTTGCTCGAAGCGCTCCCTGAGCGTGAGGCCGTCGAGTTGCTAAAGTTTCTGACCACGGAAGTGAAATAATCCGCTGCGTCGCATTTTTCCGCGGACTACGAGGCACTACGTCGACAAGGACGGGAGCTCAGGGTGCCGACGGTGCGCGGTGAATTGTCGGCGTCCACGTCACATAACTCGGCTCCTCGTGGAGAAACGCATCGGGCGCGTCGGTCGGACGACACAAATCAGCGTCGATCACTCGTGGCAGCAGTTCGGCGAGCGAGTAGGGGATGGACGTCAAACCGGGCGGCGGTTGTGACCAATGGCGGAAGTTTTCCGGCATCACGAGTTCGCCCCGGAGCTCGCCGACTGGCACGCGGCGCAGTGAGCCGCCCAAGGTGAAGTGGTGCCAGAGTTCGCGCCGGGCATCCGCGATCACGCCGACGTCGGGTCGGCCGAGCGCTTGGGCGACGACCGCGAGGCTGCAATAGGAGAACATCGGGCGGGGCTTGAGCACGTGCCATGTGCGGAGCGCCATGGCGCACGTGCGGATGCCCAGCACGGAACCTGGGCCATCGCAAAAAACCAAGGCGTTGGCCGCGTCGATTTCTACGCCGAGCGCGCTCAAACTCGTGAAAAGCCCCACCCCCGTGTCTTCGTCCGAAGTGATCCAGCGCGCCGTCCCGACCTCGCCATGGGTCAGCCAGCCGACCTGGACGCGCGTGGCCGCTGCATCGATGACCAGCACGGGAGCGTGGGCGGCAATAATTTGGCGAAGACTCGGCATCTTCCACTTACGAAACGTCTCGCGACGAGCCCGCGCAAGCCCGCAGAATCCGGCATTGACCGACGCATCTCGGGACGTAGCGTGACCAATTCTCTCAACCAAAACCCGTCCGCACACACTCCCGTGAACGTCCAACAGAACAGTCTCTCCGCCACACGCACCACGCTCGTCGTTACTCTTGACCAGAGCGAAGTCGCTGCGGAACACCAGGCGGTCGTCAGCGAATTTTCCAAGCAGGCGCGCATCCCTGGCTTCCGTCCCGGCAAGGCTCCAGCCGCGATGATCGTGCGCCGTTTTGCCAAGGAAATCGCCGAGGAGTTTAAACAAAAAATCGTGGGCAAGGCCTACCGCAGCGGCCTCGAGGAGTCCAAACTTGACGTGCTGAATGTCGTCAACGTCGAAGAGGGCACGATCGCAACGGGCACGCCCGCGATCATCACGATCACAGTGGATATTCGCCCTGAGTTTACATTGCCGGACTACACGAATTTGCCGACTGAAATCACGACGACCGACGCCACGGATGCCGAAGTGGACAGCGTGATCGAAGGACTGCGCGGCGAACGCGCCGATTTTAAGGCCGCGGACCGTCCTGCGCAGAAGAGCGACTATGTGAAGCTCGCCTACGAGGGCACGATCGACGGCCAGCCGATCGTTGACCTAGCGCCGGATAAGCAACTTTACGGCAAAGTCCCGCAGACGTGGGAAGAAGTTGAGGGGACCAACGAAGGCGTCATCCCCGGTCTCGGCAAACAGCTCGCCGGCCTCAAGCCCGGGGACAAGCAAGACGTCGCGATCACGTTCCCCGCAGAATTCCCGGCGGTGCCGGCGCTGGCGGGTAAATCCGCCATCTACAAGGTCGAGGTGCAGGAGATCCGGGAGCGCGTGCTGCCGGCGCTTGATGCCGAGTTCTTCAAATCCCAGCAAGTCGACGATCTCGCGGGTCTGCAGGCGCAGGTGCGCGCGAATCTCAAGGGACAGAAAGACTATCAGAACCGCGCGGCTCAGCGTCGCCAAGTCACCGAGGCGCTCGCGGCCAAGGTTGATTTCCCGGTGCCGGATTCCCTCGTCGAGTCCGAGACTCAAGGCGTTCTGCGGCAATTTATCGAAGAAAATATGCGCCGCGGGGTGCCGCAGGAGCAGTTCGAGAAAGATAAAAAAGAGCTCTTTGAAGGTGCGAAAAAAGCCGCCACCAACCGCGTCAAGATGCAGCTCGTCCTCGCGAAGATCGCCGAGGCCGAGAAGCTGACCGTTGAAAGTAGCGACATCGACGAGTTTATCTATCGGGAAGCCGCCCGCACGCAGCAGAAGCCCGAGAAGCTCGTGAAGACCCTCACGACCGATCGCGACCAGCTCCGCGCGGTGCAGCAGAATATCATATTCGACAAGGCGGTTGATTTCCTCGTGTCCAAGGCTACGGTGAAGACGATTTCGTCAGCGGCTTAACCCGCCGATAACCCTCCTACCTTGTGAGCTACGACCTAACCATTTTCGACAACAACGGACGCGAGACGCGGGCCATGAGCGTGTATTCGCGCCTCCTGAAGGATCGCATCCTGTTCATTGGGACGCCGATTGACGACAATGTCGCAAACTTGGTGATCGCGCAGATGCTTTATCTCCAGATGGAGGACGCGAAGAAGGACATCCATCTTTACATCAATTCGCCCGGCGGCGTCGTGACTGGTGGCATGGCCATCTACGACACGATGAATTTCCTGCAGTGCGATATCGTGACCTATTGCCTCGGCATGGCGGCCAGTATGAGCACGGTGCTCCTCGCTGCTGGCACGAAGGGTAAGCGTTTCGCGCTCCCCAACAGCCGCGTGATGATCCACCAACCCAGTGGTGGTGCCGGTGGTCAGGCTTCCGACATCGCTATCGCCGCGAAGGAAATCCTGCGTTGGCGCAAAGTCCTCAACGAAACGATTTCGAAACACACGGGTAAGACCGCTGAGCAGGTGGAAAAGGATTCCGATCGTGATTACTACTTGAGCGCGCACGAGGCCAAGGCCTATGGCATCGTTGACCACGTGGTGGAGTCCACCCGTGACGTGCAAAAGATTGCCGTCGCGCCCGCCGCCTGAGTGCGGCGTCTGCTTCCTAAGCAAACTCCGCCCTCGACTCACCCGCGGCTCAGCACACCTTCAAGGCCATGGCAAAATCCGCGCGCATGACCCTCTGTTCGTTTTGCGGTAAGTCGCAGGCCGAGGTTAAAAAAATTATCGCCGGACCGGGAGTCTACATTTGCGACTCATGCGTCAATGTCTGCAAGACGATCATTGATCGTGAAGTCAAAGTGCCGGCGGTGGAGATCAAGCCCACGCTGCGCCTGATCAAGCCGGCCGATATCAAGAAGACGCTCGATGACCACGTGATTGGGCAGGATCACGCCAAGAAGGTGCTCTCGGTCGCCGTCTACAATCACTACAAGCGGCTGATGTTTGTGTCCGGCCAGTCGGGCAAAGACTCCGCCGCATTGTCGCCAGAGTTTAACGACGTCGAGGTCGAGAAGAGCAATATCATGCTCCTCGGTCCCACTGGCTCGGGCAAGACGCTGCTCGCCCGCACACTCGCGAGGATACTCGACGTGCCGTTTGCCATTTCCGATGCGACCACGCTCACGGAAGCGGGCTACGTCGGCGAGGATGTTGAAAACGTCGTCCTCCGTCTCCTGCAGGCGGCGAATTACGATGTGAAGAAAGCCGAGTGTGGCATTATCTACATCGACGAGATCGACAAAATTGGACGCAAAACGGAGAACGTTTCCATCACCCGTGACGTTTCGGGTGAAGGCGTTCAGCAGGCGCTCTTGAAGATTCTCGAAGGGACGACCTGCAACGTGCCCCCGCAAGGCGGTCGGAAGCATCCGAATCAAGAATACATCCAGATCAATACCTCCAATATCTTGTTTATCTGTGGTGGCGCGTTCGTCGGACTCGACGCCATCGTGCAACGCCGGCTGGGCTCGCGCAGTCTCGGTTTTTCGGCGGTGGCCTCCCAGCACGAGGCGGCACTGAAGCCCGAGCAGTTGATGCGGGCCCTCGCTCCTGAAGACTTGATCCGCTTCGGGATGATCCCGGAGTTTATCGGGCGCCTGCCCGTCGTCTCGGTGCTGGATCAACTGCAGGTCGCCGATTTGGAGAAAATTCTCCTGCGTACGAAAAATGCGATGGTGAAGCAGTATGCGAAGCTGTTTGCGATGGACGGCGTGCGCTTGAAATTTACCCCGGATGCGGTGAAGGCGATCGCCGCGAAGGCCATCGAGCTGAAAACAGGAGCCCGCGCCCTCCGCTCCATCATGGAAAATCTCATGCTCGAGGTGATGTATGAGTTGCCCCAGAGGGACGATGTGAGCGAGGTCATCATCGACGCGGGGGTCGTGGCCGGTCGCCGGAAGCCTACGCTTCGCACCGACGCCAAGGCCGAACCGACGCAGGACGCGGCCTGAGGGCCTAGGCTAGCGGTCTCCGCCCACATCACTGCCGACGTGAACGCGCACAGCGCGGCGCCGGCCGGTTGCTTTGCGCATGCGCTTTGTTCGTGAAGGGTGTTGCGCGCGCGCAGCCGTCCAGATTAGCTGAAGGATTAGTTGCCTGCCTCGTCTCACTTCATCGATTTTCTTCCACATGGTCCGACTTGCCACTTCTTTTGATGCCTCCGCGATTGCCACGCTTTTTCATGAGACTGTGAAGAAAGTTAACTCCCGCGATTATGATGTGAAGCAGATCGCGGCTTGGGCTGGTGCGGGCCCCGACGTGGCGAAGTGGCGTGCGCGTCAGGCTGGTCGCGCGACGTGGGTTTTCGAGGTCGGGGGAACCGTGCGGGGTTTCGCCGAATTTGGGGCCAACGGGCAGATCGAAGCAATCTACGTCCACGCCGACCATCAACGCAAAGGAATCGCTTCTGCGTTGCTGGTGGCGATTGAGGAGGATGCTCGCCGACTCGGGGTGGCGCGACTTTACACGGAGGCCAGCACCACGGCCCGAGGGTTTTTTCAGAAGCGCGGATTCAAGGCGCTGAAGCCAGCGGAGGTCGACGCCCAACGTCCGAGTTTAACGAATTTCCGCATGGCCAAGCCTCTTTTGTAACCGGCGTTTAAAAATAGGCTTTTATACCAACGTCCTGCGAACTCTGCCTTTGCGGTAGTCGCGAGCGCCAGCGAGTGGACGGATCACCCCTCGCTGGCGCTGCTATTCCGTCGGATCGCGGTGCGTTGCCGCAATCGTCGAATCGGGTTGAATAAGTCTTGGAAGGGATAATCGGCGCGAACGGTGTCGTGTGTGCTATGGATTTAACCGGCAGGTGTGCTCTGTTTATCCGGCCACCCGGCGTCGCGCAGGGGAGCGAGATCGGGATCGGTGCCAGCAAGTGAGCGGAAATTTTTGTCGAGGGCGATGGCGTGGTCGACGCGGCGGCGGGCCTCGGCGAGGTCGCCGAGCAGGCAGGCGTAGCACCCGAGGTTGAACTGGATCGTGGGCTCGGCGGGGTGTTTCGTTTCGGCGATGCGGAGGACTTCTTCGGCGGCGAGGATTGATTCGGAACGCCGCACCGCGTAGGCCCACGTGACCCAACCGCCCGCGTCCTCGGGCACGCGCCGGACCAGTTCGATGGAGGCATCGCGGAGGGCGGGCCAGTTTTGCTGTTCTTGGCAAATCGCGACGCGGAGAGCGAGTGCGGGCGTCGTGTCGCGTTCAGTCGGGGAGAGGTGTGCGAACTCCGCGGCGGCTTCGGCGACCAGGCCGAGGCCGAGGTAGCCTTGGACGTGGGAGAGGCGCCATTTAGATTGCATCGCGCGGCAGTGAAACCGGGGGACGCGGTGCGGTCAACGGGGAGCTCGCTGGGACGCAGCAGCCGGTGTGCGACCGGCCAAACTTCGCGATCGTCTGCGGGGAGCGCACGCTGAGAAAAAGCCAGTGACGGCAGCCGTGCCTCCCCTTGAAATCAGTGGGCAGTTTCTGAAAGAAGAACCGGGGAATGGATTACCGTGAAACGAGCATTGTGACCGGTATGAAAGAGTGGATACGGAGTCCAGACGGAGCATGCACCGAGCAAAGCCGCGGGGGTGGCTCGGTGAAGGCTCGGTGGCGTCACAGGTCGACAGAGAAGGAGGCGCGCCAGCTGCTGGGGGCGCGCGGGCTCACGCGCCAGAGGCGGGTGCCGTCGGCGGAATAGCGCAGCACCTGAATTTCGCGGTTATTGAGCACGTTGTAGCCGTTGAGTTGGACGCGCCACGTGGTGCGCTGACCGAAGAAGTCGGTTTTCCCCGAAAAGCCGAGGAGCCCGTCCACTTCGAGGATTTCCGGGCCGAAGAGGATCGCGCCGTATTGGGGCCGGCCGAGGGTTGAAAGACCGGAGACCACGCGCTGCACGCGATTCTGGCTTTGCCAGCGGACACCGCCGCCGACGAAAACGCCGCGCAGTTTGCCGCTGCCGAGGGTGTAACGCGTGAACATGTTTGCCTTGTAGGGGCGGTTGTTGAACCCGAAGGCCCCCGCGTTGCGCACGTCGTCGATCGCGAGCTGCATGCGCTCGACGTGCTCCGCGATGTTCACCGGGCTGTTGTTCTGGTCGACGAGGCCGGCGGGATTGCCGAAGCGCTCGAGGTAGGGCCGTACCGAGGCGAACCACGGTTCGAAATCGGAAAAGATATTGCTGCGCTCGAGCTTCGTGTAGGAAAACGCGCCGGTGAAGGTCCATGCGCGCGACGGGTTGAACTTCAGGTCGGCCTCGTAGCCGGTCGTGACATCGTCGGAAAGGCCGTCGAGCAGCGCGCCGCCGTAGGTGCCGACGGTGCCGCCGCGCGATTTCTGATAGATAAATTTATCGGCCGCCTCCGCCGGCGTAATGTACGGGCGACCGGTCGCTGGGTTGATCGAGCTCATTTGCGCGCTGATGATCCGGTCGTGATCGACGACGACGGAGCTCACGCGATTCACGGGATTGCCGGGATTCTCGCCCTTGAAGGTGGTGAGGCGGGCGTTGAACCGGTTGTCGAAGAGACGGATCATCACGCCGGTGTCATAGCCCTTGCCCTGGACTGGATTGGGCACATCGAAATTGTTGGCGATGACGCGGCGGTTGGTCATCGCGGGTGCGACATTGGTCGCCTGATTCGCGAAGACGGAGAGCAACGGAAGCGCGTGCCAGACGAGGCCGGCGGTGTAGGTGTCGAAGGTCTCGCTGTTGATCGGTAGATACTGGTCGGTGAGGACGCCGTCGCCGGCGTAGCGCGAGCCGGAGGTGACGCGCGGATCGGTGGCGGTGAGCAGCGAGCCGACGCGGGTGAGCGTGGTGTAGTCGTCGCGGCGAACGCCGAGCGAGAGGAAAACTTTCTGGTCAAAGAAGGCACTCTGGGTCGCGAGCACGGAGGTCTTCGCCTCGGATTTATTGCCGGACACGCTGCGATCGGTGAAGTCCTTTTTGTAGTCGATGCCGTTGAGGCGGACGGTCTGGTTACTCGCGAAGGTGCCGGCGAACCACGCGCGATAATCGGTGCCGGGCGTGATGTAGGTACGATAGTCGACGCGGTTGTTGGCGTTGCGGATATCGGCGCTAGCGATCGGGGCGTTGGTGCGGGCGTTGATGAGGACCTGATTGCCTTGGAGCTGGGAGTTGGTGTTTTCGCTGCGCTCCCACATCGCGAGGATCTTGTGATCGCCAAATTTTTTCAGGTTGAGGTGATAGAGCGCGGAGGCGCGCAGGGCCTCGTTGTTGTCGGTGTTGATCGTACGGAGCGGCGCGCCGTCAATGTAGTATCGGCCGACAAAAGGATTTGGTTTCACGCCGCCGGTGGCATCGGGAATGTAGAGATTTGGATCGGCGGAGATTTGGGTATCGAGGCGGAACGCGGAGCCGGTCGCGGTCTCTTTCTGGTAGCTGACGTCGAGGAAGAGATTTTTTCCAATCGGCTGCTCGATGCGGAGGAAGAGGCGCTCGACGTCGCTGGCGTTGGTGGTGTCGGGGCCGTAGCCGACTGAATAGGGGGAGACGAGGTTGGATTGATACGGGCCGTTGCGCGCGGCCTCTTGCGGAGTCGCGGGCAGGAGCGTTTGGAACGTGTCGCGGTAGATCGCCGGCTGCCAGCCGGGCACGACGCCGACGAGGGTGTTAAACTGCGCGGCGGTCTCGTAGAAGCTGGTGCTCGTGTAGAGATTCAGGCCGCCGAAAACGCCGCCGACGGTGTTGGCGTAGGTGTCGCCGGAATTGGTGACGATGAAGTGGCGGTTGCCAGCGATGCGTTCGAGGCCGCGAGCGGCGGCGAGGTTGGCGTTGAGGGCGGCGGTGCCGCGGTTGTCGACGAGGCGCTGGGAGTCGGGGAGCGTTTCCCAGAAGGAGACGTTGTCGGCCAGGTTCTGCGGGACGGACCACATGCCGGAGAGGTTGGCCTTTTCGAAGGAGCCGACGATTTGGGTGCCGGTTTTTTTGAAGGGCACGACGCGGAGGGAGCCGGTGAGGCGGTTGTCCTCGCGGTTGTCCCATTCGCGCCAGCTATCTTTGCGCGCATGCATGCCGAGCAGTCGGAACGCGACGCGCTGGGGCACGAGGACAACATTCGTGTCGACGGACGCGCGGTAGTCCGCCCACCGGCCGGCTTGGGCGGAAAACTTATAGTGATTTTTGCGGAGTTCGGCCTGGAGTGTCGAGGTGTTGATCGAGCCGGCGGAATTCGCGACGCCGAAGAGGACGCTGTTCGGCCCTGAGGCGAAATCGAAGCGGCCGGTATTGTAGGCATCGACGGGCATGCGCGAGCGGAAGAAATCCGTGAGGCTCGAGCCGGACAGGCCGCGATTATTGATGCGGGTATTTTGCAGCCCGGCATCGACGTAGAACATGGTGGGGTCGGGCCGGTTTTGGTCGTAGTCGATGTTCGAGTTGACGCCGTATTCGAGCACCTCGGCGAGCGTGCTGGCACCGAGATCTTTGAGGAACTCCTCGGTGAAGACGGAGACGGTGGCCGCGGAATCCATCAGGCGGGTCTTGAACCGGTTGGCGGCGAGTGAATCGCCCGCCGCGTAACCGACATCGCCGGCGGAAGAGACGGAGAACGGGCTGAGGACGATGGCGTCGGTCGCCGGCGAGGGCGCGGTGGCGGCCGGGATGGTTTGCGCCTGGGCGGAGGCGATGGCGCAAGCCAGGAGCCCGAGGACCCGTCCACGCACGGAGGGAGCGTGGTGGCGGGTAAACGCGGCCGAACGGCACACAGCATGACAAGGGGACGCGGGAGCAGCAGGGGATTTCATAACGAAGCGTGTTGGGGTGGTAAGAGACAGGGCGAAGGACCGGAGCACACAGCGGCAAAGTCAAGGACGGGCACCCTACGCTTCGGTCCACGCGGAAACGGAACGTTCCCGCTCAGCCTTGCCGACGAACCGGCGCATTCGCCCAGCGTTTCCGCGGTGAATTCCCCGGATTGTGAGGTTAGTTTTGAAGATTTTTTAAAACCGTCTTGCGCGATTGAGAAGTGAAGCCAAGTGTGGTGCGGATTTTTATTTACGCCGCACGCATCCCACATGGTCACATCCAACAACGAACTCGCTTATAACGGCAAAATTGAGGGGGAGGTCATTGTTTCGCGGGCCGATGCGGTGATTAACTGGATTCGCACCAATTCCGTGTGGCCGATGCCGATGGGGCTGGCCTGCTGCGCCATTGAACTCATGGCGGTGGGTAACGGGCGCTTCGACATCGCGCGTTTTGGCGCTGAAGTGATGCGCTTTTCGCCTCGTCAAGCTGACTGCATGATCGTCGCGGGCACGGTGACCTATAAAATGGCTCCGGTGGTGCGCCGCATTTATGATCAGATGACCTCTCCCAAATGGGTCATCGCGATGGGTGCCTGCGCCAGCTCGGGCGGGATGTATCGCAGCTATGCTACTTTACAGGGTGTTGATCGGATCATTCCGGTGGACGTCTATGTGAGCGGGTGCCCTCCTCGTCCGGAGGCGTTGCTCGACGCTCTCATTAAACTGCAGGCCAAGATCAAGACCGAGCGTTCGGCCAGCGAACTGTTTACGGCCTCTACCTGAGTGGGCGTAGCGTTTACTATTAACCATCACGATGTCCGCTTCCGTTGACGCTATCACTTCCCTCAAGAGCGCGTTCCCCTCGGTTACTGATCGGCTGAGTAGCGATTGTCCGGCGGTCAACGTGCCGACCGGCGAGCTGATCTCGGTGCTCAAGTCGCTGCGCGACGAGCTAGCGTTCGATCTGTTGTCAGACGTGACGGCGATCGACTGGGCCGAGGGGGCTTCCCCGCGGTTCACGGCGGTTTACCACCTCTATTCCACGACGTCGCGCGCAGCCATTCGCGTCGCCACGTCGTGCACGGGTGGGGATGCAGCTCCGAAGGTGCCGAGTGTGGTGCCGCTCTGGCCCGGTGCCAACTGGCACGAGCGCGAGGCCTATGATATGTTCGGGATCACGTTCGAAGGGCATCCTGATCTCCGGCGCATTTTGATGTGGGACGGCTATCCTTACCATCCATTGCGGAAAGAATTTCCGCTCGCCGGTGTCGAGACGGTGCTGCCGGATAGTGAGATCGCCGAGGAAACCAAGGCCAAGGTGATCGCCGCGCCGATGATGGGTGGCCCATTCGTTACTTCCGCCGGAGAGATGAATCTCACCGACGCCGAGCCGCGCGCCAAAGACGAAAGCTGGGGCGAGCGCAGCGCGAAACCCGGAGCTTGATTTAACGACGCCATGGCCACTGATTTTGCTTTTCCAGACAGCGCGGCGAAAGCCGCCGGCGCCGAGCAGGAATTCGCGCCCGAGAAAATGTCCCTTTCGATGGGACCGTCGCATCCGGCCACTCACGGGGTGTTGCGCCTTCAGATGGAGCTGGATGGCGAGGTACTGACGAAGTGCGACCCCATTGTCGGTTACCTGCACCGAGGCGACGAAAAGATCGCTGAAAATATGACTTACAACCAGTTCGTGCCCTACACGGACCGGTTGGACTACCTCGCGCCGCTTGCCAATAACATGGCCTACGCGATCGCGGTCGAACGGCTCGCGAAATTGGAAGTGCCCGCGCGTTGCCAGGCGATCCGCGTGCTCACGGCGGAAATGGCGCGGGTCTCGGCGCATCTGATGGGGCTCGGTGCGTTTGGCTTGGATGTGGGTGCGTGGAGTGTGCTCGTACACTCGCTCAATCAGCGCGAACATCTCTACAAACTCTTCGAAGAACTCACCGGCGCGCGTTTCACGACGAGCTACACGCGCATCGGCGGAGTGAGTCGAGATATTCCGGACGGCTGGCTGAGCCGCGTGATTGCGTTCTGCGACCAATTCGAGCCCGCGCTCGAGGAAACGCTTTCGCTCCTGACGCGGAATAAAATTTTCCAAGACCGTACCGTGGGTGTGGGCGTCATCTCGAGAGCGGACGCTTTGGCCTACGGTCTCACCGGCCCCAATCTCCGCGGCTCGGGCGTTTCGCTCGATCTGCGCAAGGACAAGCCCTACTCGGGCTACGAGCAGTATGCGTTCGACGTGCCGGTCGGCTCGAAAGGCGACTGCTACGATCGCTACCTCTGCCGGGGCGAAGAAATGCGCCAATCGGTACGCATCATCCGTCAGGTCGTCGCGAAGTTCCCCGGTGGCGACTGGTATGCGAAGGACGCCCGCAAGATTTTCGCACCGCCCAAGGACAAAATCCTCACCTCGATGGAGGAGCTGATCCAGAATTTCATGATCGTCACCGAGGGTCCGCAGATCCCGGCTGGCGAAGTCTATTTCGAGGCGGAGAATCCCAAGGGTGCGCTCGGTTTCTTCATCGTGAGCAAAGGCGGCGGCGTGCCGTGGCGCATGAAGATCCGCTCCCCGTCGTTCTGCAATTTGTCCATTCTCCCGAAAATTTGCGTCGGCACAATGATGTCCGATGTCGTCACGTTGCTCGGCTCGCTCGACTTCGTGATGGGCGAGTGCGACCGCTAAGTTTTCCGCGAATCTAGCTCGATGAATCTCAAGCCCGCCACTCTCCACAGCATCGACGAGGTAATCACGCATTACCCGGTGAAGCGCAGCGCGACGCTCCCGTTGCTCCACCTCATCCAAGAAGATGTCGGCTACTTGCCACCGGAAACCTGCGAGTGGGTCGCGGCAAAATTGGAGCTCCAGCCGATCAATGTGCTGGAAGTGATCACCTTTTACCCGATGTTCCGGCAGAAGCCCATCGGTCGCCGTCACATCAAAGTCTGCCGCACCCTGTCTTGCGCGCTCTTAGGTGGCTACAAGACCTGCGAGCAGTTCGAAAAGGAATTCAACACCCACCGCGGCGAAGTCTCGCCCGGCGGTGAGGTGACGATTGATTTCGTCGAGTGCCTCGCCAGCTGCGGCACCGCGCCCGTAGTCCTCATTGACGACGACCTCCACGAAAAGGTTGACTGCGCGAAAGCGAAACAGCTCAGCGATCAGATCAAAGCCGAGGCGAAAAAACGCTAACCATCATGGCCGCTCCTGCTCAACGCCGCATTATTTTCCAGCACATCGACGAGCCCGGTTACTCGAACGATCTCGCCTGTTATGTCCGCAATGGCGGCTACGAAGTCCTCAAGAAATCCGTCACCCGCCCGCCCGCCGAGCTAATCGACGAAGTGAAAAAATCCGGCCTCCGTGGTCGCGGCGGCGCCGGTTTTCCGTGCGGGGTAAAGTGGGGTCTCGTCGACCGCAAGAGCGGCAAACCCATTTACCTGATTGTCAACGCCGACGAATCTGAGCCGGGCACATTCAAGGATCGTTACATCATGCATCAGGACCCGCATCAGTTGATCGAGGGCACGATGATCTCGTGTTTCGCGAATAACGTGAAGCAGGCCTACATCTACATCCGGGGCGAGATGCCTCATGGCGCACGCATCCTCGAGCGAGCCATTGCCGAGGCCCGCGCTGCCGGCTTCGTCGGGAAAAATATCTGCGGCACGACCTACTCGTGCGACATTTTTGTTCATCGCGGCGCCGGTGCTTACATCTGCGGCGAGGAGACCGGTCTCATCGAGTCGCTCGAAGGCAAACGCGCCAATCCGCGCATCAAGCCCCCGTATTTCCCCGCCGTCCTCGGTCTCTACCAGTGCCCGACGATCGTGAACAACGTGGAGACCCTGTGCCATGTGAAGTATATCGTGGAGCACGGCGGTGACGCCTTCACGAAGGTCGGCACGCCCAATAATACCGGCACGCGCATCTTTTGCGTCAGCGGACACGTGCAACGCCCCGGCTACTACGAGTTCGAAGCCGGCAAGATCACGATGGGTCAGCTCCTCTATGAGGTCTGTGGCGGACCGCTCCCCGGGCGCACGTTTAAGGCCGTCATTCCGGGTGGTTCCTCTGCGAAAATCCTCCGCTTTGGCGAACGCTTCAAAGGCAAACGCAAGGTGGGTGCTGAGATGGTCGACTACGATTGGGGCGTCGAAGATGTGCCGATGGATTTCGATTCGCTCGGGATGATTGGCACGATGGGCGGCTCCGGTGGCGTCATTGTAATGGACGATACCGTCAACATGGTCGAAGCCCTCGCGAACATTAACGCGTTTTACTCCCACGAGAGCTGCGGCCAGTGCACGCCGTGCCGCGAAGGCTCACTGTGGATGAAGAAAATCACCACGCGTATGGTCCACGGTCAGGCCCGCAACGAAGATGCCGCGCTCCTCAAGAGCGTCGCCGACCAGATTCCGGGCCGTACGATCTGCGCCTTCGGCGAAGCTTGCTCGTGGCCGACTCAGAGCTTCATCGCGAAGTTCGGCGACGAGTTTAAGCAGTATCCCGAGACCAAGAAAGCCGCGAAGCCCGTCGGCGCGCACGAACTCGTCTAACCTTTTCCTGCTCCGATGATCGCTCCGTCCAAACCCGACCTCGTCACCGTCAACATCGACGGCAAGGAGATCGCCGTGCCCAAAGGCACCAACGTCATCGAGGCCGCGCGCCTCGTAAACGTCGACGTGCCTCACTATTGCTACCACCCGAAGCTGACCATCGTGGGCAATTGCCGGATGTGTCTCATCGAAATGGGTATGCCCGCGGTCGATCCCGCCACGAAGGCGCCGATCATCGACCCCGCCACCGGTAAGCCCAAGATCAACTGGATCCCGCGCCCCCAGATCGGCTGCGGCACCAACGTGTCCCCCGGTCTCCACGTCAAGACGACGTCTCCCATGGTCAAGGACGCCCGTGAGGGCGTGATGGAGTTTCTCCTCATCAATCACCCGCTCGACTGCCCGATCTGCGACCAGGCCGGCGAGTGCAAACTCCAGGAGCAATCCACCGGCTACGGCCGCGGCTACTCGCGTTTCGTCGAACAGAAAAATGTGAAACCGAAGCGCACCCAGCTTGGGCCGCGCGTCACCCTCGACGACGAGCGCTGCATCCTCTGCTCGCGCTGCATTCGGTTCTCCAAGGAAATAGCGAAGGACGACGTGCTCGGCTTCGTCGACCGCGGCAGCTATTCGACGCTGACGTGCTTCCCGGGCAAGCAGCTCGCGAATAACTATTCGCTCAACACCGTCGACATCTGCCCCGTCGGTGCCCTCACGAGCACCGATTTCCGTTTCAAGATGCGCGTCTGGTTTCTCAAGCAGACGAACAGCATCGACACCGAGACGTCCGTCGGCGCCAACACCGTCGTGTGGTCACGCGAAGGTCAAATCTACCGGCTGACGCCGCGTCGCAACGATGACGTGAATGATACGTGGATGCCCGACTCCGGTCGCGAGCTCTTCAAAGCAGTGATGGCGGCTGATCGTCTCGCCGCGACCACCCACCTCGACGCCCTCGTGGCGCAAGCGGCCGAACTGTTCAAAATGAACGCCTCTGCCGGCGCCATCGCTGTCGTTGGCTCTGGCCGCAGTTCCGTCGAAGAACAATTCCTCACGAAGAAACTCGCCGCCGCGCTCAAGGCCTCGACCCAGCTCGTTAGTCGCGTAGGGCAGGGGGACCAGCTCCTGATCTCCGCCGACCGCAATCCCAACGTCCGCGGCGCTCTCTTGACCGGTCTGATCTCGAAACTACCGAAGGTTGGCGACGCGACCCCCTCGTCGCGTTCCACCAAGGGAGCGGTCGTCGCGCCGATTCGCACCGGCGGACTCACCGACCTCGCCGCGTCGATCGACGCGGGTAAAGTCAAGGTTGTCGTCTCGATCGGCGAAGACCTCATCGCCGCCGGCCTCACCGCCGCGCAGCTCGCGAACGTCTCCGTAGTTTACCTCGGCACGCATGCCAATGCCACGAGCGCAGCCGCGAAGATTGTTTTCCCGACGCTCTCTGTCTTCGAGAAGAACGGAACGTTCGTGAACCAGCAGTTCCGCCTTCAGAAGTTCGCCAAAGCCGTCCCCGGCCCGCAGGGCGCGACCGACGATCTGATCGTCCTCGCCAAACTCACGGCGGCCGCTTCCTCCGCTGCGATGGCCTCCGATCTCGGTTCGCTCTGGACACTGATCTCCTCCGAGATCCCGGCGTTCGCGACGACGTCTTACGCCCAGCTCTCCGAGACCGGTCTCCTCATCGATGCTACGCCGTTCGCCGCGTTGCCATTTGTTGAAGGGGAAACCCTCCACTTCAAGCCCGCCGCGGCGGCGGTTGCCCTCACCCCCTAACACCCCGACGCCCTTCCTCGCATCATGAGCCGTTCCACTCCCATTTTAGCCCTTGGTCTTGGCTTTATCCTCGGGGGCGTTGCCTTCTTCGTGTGGGCTCGGCGCCTCGGGCAGGCTGCGGCCAAGTCCGCGCCCAAACGCAAATCCGATGAACGCGCCTACGTAATCGACCAAAAGAACAACGCCAAGCTGAGCCTCGCCGGTGGGATTGTCGCTGGCTTTGGCGCGGTGCTGGTTGCCGTTTCCTTCATCTAAGATTCCGAAATGTTCGATTTCTTCTTCCAGCTTCATCCGGTAATCCAAGGCCTCGCGAAGGGGCTCGCGGTGATTATGGTGATTTTCCCGATTGCTGGCGCATGCTCGATGGCTGAGCGGAAAGTCGCCGCGTGGATTCAGGATCGTCCCGGCCCCAATCGCGCCATTGTGCCGTGGGTAGCGTGGATTCCGTTCTTCGGGAAATTCCTGCAACGGCTCGGTATCTTCCACGTGATGGCTGACGGCGGTAAGATGCTCTTCAAGGAAGACTCGCTGCCGGGCCACGTGAACAAGTTCTACTTCATCCTCGCGCCCATCGTCGCGATGATCCCCGCGCTCACGACGGTGACCGCCGTTCCCTTCGGTGCCTATTTCGACAGCGCTGGCAAGGTCATCACGCTCGGCCTCGCACCACTCGATATCGGCATGCTGGCCGTCTTCGCCGTCTCCTCTCTCGGCGTCTACTCTGCCATTCTCGCCGGTTGGGCGTCCAACTCCAAGTACCCTTTCCTCGGCAGCGTGCGCGCTTCCGCACAGCTCATCTCCTATGAACTCTCGATGACGCTCGCCGTGTTGCCCGTCTTCCTTTGGGTCAACGCCCCTGGCCTCCCGGGCACGATGAGCTTCGGTCGCGTCGTGGAATTCCAAAGCCAGCCCGGTTTCTTGGGCGGTATGTGGTTTGGTTTCCTGATGCCGCTTTCGGCCTTTATCTTTCTCGTCGCCCTCTTTGCCGAAACCAACCGCCAGCCCTTCGACACCGTCGAGTCTGAGTCTGACCTCGTCGGCAGCTTCCATACCGAATACGGCGCCTTCAAGTGGGGCCTGTTTTTCGTCGCCGAGTATTCCCACATGATCGTGGGCTCCGGGGTTTTCATGCTCCTCTTTGGCGGCGGCTGGAATCCCCTACCGTGGGTCTCGCTTGCAACGGCCGTTGACTGGCTCGGCGCGATTCTCCCGTTCGCCCACGCCCCGCTCTTCGTCGGCGTGCTTTCGATTGCTATCTTCCTCGGCAAAACGCTCGCGATGATCTTCCTCTTTATGTGGGTGCGTTGGACCCTGCCGCGTTTCCGCTACGACCAAGTCATGAAGATCGGCTGGCAGAAGATGCTCCCGCTCTCAATTGCCAACCTTCTCTTCTACGCGATCGCGATCGCCGTCCTTCAAAAGTAACCCTCCTCGCACCGCGCCATGGCCGTCATCACTGTAGAACGCAAGCCGCTCACGCTCCTCGAGCGCACCTACCTCCCGCAAATCGTGGGTGGGTTGGCTACGACCTTTAAGCATCTCATCGCGCCGAAGAAGACGCTCGAGTATCCCGAACAACGCCCCGCGATTCCTCCCGGCTACCGCGGCGTGCCGACACTTGTGCGCGACCCGAACGGCCGCGAAAAATGTGTTTCCTGCCAACTCTGCGAATTCGTCTGCCCGCCCAAAGCCATCCGCATCACGCCCGGCGAAATCTCCGCTGACCAGACCGACCGCGTGCACGTCGAAAAAGCCCCGCAGGCCTTCGACATCGATATGCTCCGCTGCATTTACTGCGGGCTCTGCCAAGAAGTCTGCCCGGAGGAAGCGATCTTCCTCCAAAACCAGTACTCGATGTCCGGCTACACCCGCGCCGAGATGGTTAACCACAAAGATAAGCTCTACGAACTCGGCGGTACGCTCCCCGACCAACACTATAAGTGGGACCAAAAGAAAACCGCCCAAGACCACGGCAACGCGCACTGAGCCTTCGCGCCACCGTCTACCGCCCGCCATGGCCAACTTCCTCTTTTACGCCTTCGCTTTTTTCACCGTCGCCACCGCGGCCGGTGTCGTCGCGAGCAAGAACGCCGTCAATGCCGCAATGTGCCTGTTGCTCTCGCTCGTCGGCGTCGCGGGTCTCTTCGTCGCGCTCAACGCCTACCTCCTCGCGTTTTTGCTGCTCCTTGTTTACGCGGGCGCCATCGTCGCACTGTTCCTCTTTATCGTGATGCTCCTCGATATGAAAGAAACCGAATCGCGCGGCTTCGGTAAACTTTCCCTCGCCGCCATTATCCTCGCCGCCGGCCTCCTTGTCACCGGCCTGAGTACTCTGGCGACGCGCGGGCATCTCGACACCGGTAATCCTGCGCTCACCCCCGCGCTCGGTACCGATATCAAGCTCTACGCCTACCAGCTCTTCACCACCTATCTTCTGCCCGTGCAGGTCATGGGTTTCCTTCTTCTCATCGCCATGCTCGGGGTAATCGTCCTCAGCAAACGCTGGGAAGGCTCCGACGACGTCACATGACCTCCGCGACTCTCGACCACTACGTGCTGATCAGCGCGCTCCTCTTTGCCATCGGCTTGTTCGGCGTGCTCCTGCGCCGCAACACCCTCGTCGTGTTTATGTGCCTTGAGCTGATGCTCGTCGCCTCGACCTTGGCGCTGGTCGCCTTCTCGCGCTTCAACGGCACGATGGATGGCAACGTCTTCGTGTTCTTCATTCTCACGGTGGCCGCTGCCGAAGTCGCCGTCGGCCTCGCCATCATCGTCGCGCTCTTCCGCAAGCGGCAGACCATCCAGCTCAATGAGCTCAACTCGCTGAAGAACTGACCGCCATGACGATGCTCTCGCATGCCATCTTCGTTCTGATCCTCCCGCTGGTCTCGGCGGCGATCATTGCGCTCTTCCTGCGCCGGTCCGGAGGCGCCGCCGCCGCCGTTTCGACACTCACCGCCGCTGCCATCGCGGTGATTTCGGTGATGCTCGCCCTCTACAACGAGCGCTTCACCGCATCCACGGAGTGGATGCGCCTCGGGGGACTGGTGATTTCCCTCGGCTTCAAGTTTGACGATCTCGCCGCACTCATGCTGGTGATCGTCGGCATCGTCGGTCTTTGCGTGCATGTGTTCTCGCTCGGCTACATGCACGACGACGCAGCCAAAGCCCGCTACTTCGGCGGCCTCTCGATCTTCATGTTCTCGATGCTTGGCATCGTTTTCGCCGACAATCTTTTCATGATGTTCATCTTTTGGGAGCTCGTCGGTTTTAGCTCCTATGTGCTCATTAACCATTGGCACGAGAAACAATCCGCGGCCGATGCGTCGAAAAAAGCGTTCATCGCCAACCGTGTCGGTGACTTCGGTTTCCTTCTGGGTATTGTGATGTGCTACTGGGTCAACGGAACCGTCAGCCTCACGGAACTCGCTGCCAAGGGTGAAGCCCATACGCTCGTCTTCTCGGCACTGATTCCTCTCTTGCTGTTCTGCGGCGCCGTCGGCAAATCCGCCCAGCTTCCTCTCCACGTGTGGCTCCCCGACGCGATGGAAGGACCGACGCCCGTCTCCGCCCTGATCCATGCCGCGACGATGGTCGCCGCCGGTATCTACATGCTTTGCCGGATTAATGTCCTCATGGTGCCCGCAGCGCTCGACGTGATCATGTGGACCGGTACCGCCACCGCGCTCTACGCAGCGCTTTGCGCCATCACGCAAAGCGACATCAAGAAAGTCCTCGCCTACTCCACTCTCTCCCAGCTCGGATTTATGGTCGCCGCTTTCGGCCTCGGTTCGCTCTCGAGCACGCATCTGCACGGCACCGAGGCACACACCGTCGTGATTGCCGCCGGGGTCGGCGCCGCGATGTTCCATCTCACGACGCACGCCTTCTTCAAAGCCCTCATGTTCCTCGGCTCCGGTTCCGTCATTCACGGCTGCCACCACGAGCAGGACATCTTTAAAATGGGCGGCTTGCGCACGCGGATGCCGCTCACGTTTTGGACCTTCACCATCGGCGTCGCCGCCATTATCGGCTTTCCGTATCTCGCCGGCTTTTTCTCGAAAGACGCCATCCTCTACCTCGCCTTCGAGAAAAACTCCTCCGTCTTCGCGCTCCTCGCTCTCACCGCCGTCCTGACCTCTCTTTACATGGTGCGCCTCTGGAAACTCACCTTCCTCGGCGCGGCTCGCAGTGACCACGCGTCGCACGCCCACGAAGGCGGTCTCACGCTCACTCTGCCCCTCGTGCTTCTCGCGGTGCTTTCACTGGTCGCCGGCTACACGGCGTTTTACCCGAACGTTTTCTCCGACGTCTTCGATCACATCCCCGAAGCCCACGGCTCTGATCATACGATCATTTTCATCACCAGCCTCGGCGTGATGGCTGTCGGTGCCAGCATCGGCTACTTCTTTTACAAATCCGCACCCACCGATACCCTCGCCGACACAGTCCCCGGCCTCTTCGCTGCGCTCTCGGCTTTCAGGAACGCCTTCGACGGTGCTTACGATTACTACGTCGCTAAGATTCAGCAGCGCTTCGCCCTCTTTGTTAATTTCTTCGAGCAAATCTTTCTCGCCGGCCTGATGGTCCGCGGTCTCGCCGGATTTGTCGGCCTCTGCGGCCTCGGTGCCCGCGCCCTCCACGTCGGTAACCTCAACGCCTACGTCTATTGGTTTTTGTTCGGCCTCGTGGCCCTGTGGCTGTTGGCGACCGGCGTCCTCTGAGCCTCCTTTTTCCCGCACCTTATGCGCGCCCCATTTATTGACCACAGATTTCACGGGTCGGTCTGTATCCAGACCGGATTGACCCGCGTTAATCCGAGTAATCTGTGGTTAAACCCTGTTGCTGCCGTTCAGTTCCCGCGATGAGCCCACTGCCCTTCGATCCTCTGCTCGTTTCCATCGCCGCTCCGCTCGCGCTGGCCCTCGCCATCGCGCTTGGCTTGCCGAAGCGTTGGTCCGTGCTGCTCGCCTACGGAGCCTTTGCGATTCCCGTGCTCATGGCACTGCATGTGTGGTGGCACTTCGGCGACGCCGCGAAGGACCACGGCTACGCATTTCTCACGCGCTACTCCACCGGCCTCGACGGTATCGGCATCGGCCTGAAGCTCGGCCTCAACGGCATTTCGCTCCCGCTCTTCGTGCTCGCCGCTCTCGTCGGTTTCGCCGCCGGCCTCTACGCGATCCAGTCCGGCGCCGAGCGTCTCAAGATTTACCTCATGCTGCTGCTCATTATGCAGGGCGGCTTGATGGGGGTGTTCGCCAGCGTCGATATCTTCTTCTTTTATTTCTTCCACGAACTCGCGCTCATCCCAACCTTTATTATGGTCGGTATCTGGGGCGGTCGGGACCGCAGCTACGCAGCAATGAAGCTGACGATTTACCTCACGTTTGGCGCGATGGTCTCCTTGCTCGGCTTGATCATGCTCTACGTGAAGAGCGGTGCTCACACCTTCGATCTAATCGCGCTCCGTGATCATCTCGCCGCCCACCCGCTCGCCGCGACGGTGCAAAACAACATCGCCGGCTTCCTCCTCTTCGGTCTCGGCGTCCTCGTCTCACTCTGGCCGCTTCATACGTGGGCGCCCCTCGGTTACGGTGCTGCGCCGAGTTCCGCCGCGATGCTCCACGCTGGCGTCCTGAAAAAATTCGGCGTGTACGGCCTCATCCAAGTGGCCCTCCCGTTGCTCCCCGACGGACTCGCCTACTGGGCCCACCCGCTCGCTTGGCTCGCTGTCATCGGCAACGTCCTAATCGTCGGCCTCATCACCATCGCCCAGCGCGACCTCAAGCAAATGATCGGTTACAGCTCGGTCATGCACATGGGCTATGCGTTCCTCGGCATCGCCGCCGGTGGTATCATTGGCCCGGGTGGCGTCGTTTTCCTCATGGTCGCGCATGGTCTCTCCGTCGCGCTCCTCTTCCTCCTCGCCACCGCGATCTACTACCGCACGCAAACGTTTGCCCTGGATGAGATGGGCGGCCTCGCGCAAAAGACCCCCGTTCTCGCTGCGTTTTTCGTCGCCGCAACGCTCGCCAGTATCGGCCTCCCCGGCTTTGCCAACTTCTGGGGCGAACTCGCCATCTTCGTCGCCCTGTGGAAATTCTCCCCGCTCATCACCGCGCTCGCGGTGGCCGGCGTCGTGATCTCTGCGGTTTACGGACTGCGCTCTGCCGCCCGCGTATTCTTCGGTCCCTCGACCGCTGGACTCGCCAAGGTCACCGCTGCGCACCCCCCCGCCGATATTACCTGGAAGGAACGTTTCCCCGCACTCATTTTGCTCGCTGCGCTGCTCTTCATTGGCTTCTGGCCGAAATCCCTCACTGCGCCAATCAACGCCGCGTTGACTCCACAAATCTCGGCAACAGTCGGGAACGCTACCGGCCGCTAATTCTCGCTCATTTCAAAACCACGCCCACGCCACTGCTGCCTTGATTAGCGATAATTAGCGCCGCTCAGCGTCCCCGTCCTTTTTCGTCCTCTTTTCTCGTTCGTCACCTTCATGACTCTCGAAGCCGTCAAACTCGCCGCCGAGGCCAACCAATGGGGGGCCATTTTCCCTGAGCTCCTGCTCGCCTGCCTTGCGCTCGCTCTGCTCGCCTTGGAGATCGTGCTGCCGAAGAAGCTCCACGCCTACATCCCCGATGTCGCCCTCGCCGGTCTCGTCGGCGCACTCGGCGGCCAGCTCGTCAATTTCCAGTCCGCCACGCTCGGCAAGGAATCCTTCAACGGTTTGCTGCTCCATAGTCCCGGCGGTCAGGTAATGCGCGTCTTTTTCCTCCTGACCGCCATTCTCGTGTGCATCCTCGCGCGCGTCTCGCTGGCGAAGCAAAAGGTGCCACGCATCGAGTTCTACCACCTCGTACTCATCATCACGGGGGCGATGATGCTCCTCGCGCAGAGCAATCACTTCGTGATGTTCTTCGTCGCCTTGGAGACCGTTACGATCGGTTTCTACATTCTCGTCTCCTACTTCCGCACCAAGACGGCCTCGCTTGAGGCCGGCTTGAAATACCTCGTGATGGGCGCCCTCAGCTCGGGCCTGTTGCTCTTCGGGATCGTCCTCCTCTACGGAGTGGCCGGCAACCCCACGCTCCCCGGTCACTCGTCCGCGGCATTGCACTACCCGGCGCTCGCGCAATTCCTCGTCGCCAATCCGCACAACTTCCTCGCCGGCGTCGGCATCGTGCTCGTGCTCGTCGGCGTCGCCTTCAAGATCGGCGCATTCCCGTTCCAGATTTGGGTGCCCGACGTCTATCAGGGCGCGCCGACACCCGTCACCGCCTTCCTCGCCGTCGGCTCGAAAGCTGCCGGTTTTGCCGTGTTGCTCGTCCTGACCCGGGACGTCTTCGCGTCTTACGACTGGCTCGTCACCCCGGCGCTCACGGCGATGGCCGCCGCGACGATTCTCTTCGGCAACATCGCCGCGCTCACGCAGCACAACGTCAAACGCCTCATCGGCCTCTCTGGCGTTTCGCATGCCGGCTTCCTCTTGCTCGGCGTCGTCGCGCTCAGCGGTCCCGTCGCCAGTGTGTCGGCCACGGGAGCGATTTACTTTTATCTCTTTGCCTACCTCATCGCCTCCTTCGCCGTGTTCGGCGTGATGGCGCACATCGGCGGGGCCGACGATTCCGATCAGACCCTCGACCACTACGCCGGCCTCGCGAAAGAAAATCCTTTCCTCGCTACGATTCTCGCGATTGGCCTCGGCTCGCTCGCCGGCATCCCGCCGCTCGCGGGCTTTATGGGGAAATTTTTCGTCTTCATCGCCGCCTTTGAGGGCGGTGCCCGCTGGACGCTCGCCCTCGCCGTCGTTGGTGTGGTAATCTCGATTTATTATTACTTCGGTTGGATCAAAGCCGCGTTCTTTGAGCAGTGGACCCCGCCGGCGGACACCGCCGACCCGCGTCCCGCGCGCACCCCGGTGAACCCCGTCAGCGGCATCGCTCTTGGCTGTCTGGCTCTCGCCTCGATTTTTATCGGCTTTTACCAAGGCCCGCTTGGCCAGTGGTTGACGATGAAGTGAGGTCGGGCGGCCGTGAGGCGGTTGAGTTAGGTGAATGCGTCGAACGTGAAACTCCCGTGGGGTGGCTCGGTTTTCCGAGCTGATTGACCCGCGTGTGCGAGCCCGGCCATCACTCTAAAATAGTGCGTGCGCGAATGATCCTCGCCGCCGAGCATGCGTCGCGGCGCCAGTGGTTGCGGATCTCGCCGCCGCCCGAGTGGCCGCGCACCAGCGCCTGCCATCGCGTCAGCGTAGAGTCCGGTCGTCCGCCGCCGTTCGACTGGGGACGTCGCGTGCCGTCGGCCTTGACGGGCGGCGTGGACCGCGGTGCGATACGGTTATGGCTTCTCCTCAAGTGCAGATTGAAAAACTTATTTCCGGCAACGGCGCCTCGCCCAAAAAGGGCGATTCGGTGACGGTGCATTATACCGGGACCTTCGTCGACGGCGGCAAGTTTGACAGCTCGGTTGATCGCGACGAACCGTTCACATTCATGCTGGGCATGAAGCAAGTCATCGCCGGCTGGGACCAAGGCGTCGCCACGATGAAGGTGGGGGACAAGGTGAAGATGACGATCCCCCCGGAGCTCGGCTACGGGCGCGAAGGTTATCCCGGAGCGATTCCGCCCAATGCGACGCTCGTGTTTGAGGTCGAGCTGTTGGGGATCGAATCCTGAGCAGGCTCATGGGTTGGTCGCGGAGTCCCGCTGCCATCGATGCCGGTACGACGGAGAAACGCACTGCGCCGTTCGCCACTGCGGCCTTGAGGGGCGGTGCGTTCGGCCGGATCGGTGTAGGGCTGGCGACGATATCCGCCGCGAGCAGGATCGGCCGCGCAGCGGATTTGAAATTGCTGCATCCGCTCAAAAATGCCGAGGAGCTGGGTGGGAAGCGGATAGTGATCGAGGCCCGAACGTTCGAGAGCGAGCAGCAGTTCGTGGGTCGCTTCGAGGGTGGAGAGACAACCGTCGTGCGGCTGCTGCTTGATGACGTAGCGGCTGCGTCCGGTGGGCGTGAACATGATGCGTGGCAGGCGTTGCAGGCTGGGGCTCAGGCGGAGCATTTTTCGTGCACCGCCCCACGTGGAGTCGAGCAGCAGGACTACAAGGCGGCGTACGCCGAGTTCGGTGGGGGTCAATGCTCCCGTGGAGAGGTTGCGCGCCTCGACACCGGGGTAGAGGAGTACGGTGACGTTGCGCGGATCGTTGATCAGGGCCTGGACCTCTTCGTGATCATCAAAGGCTACGCCCATGTAAATCACGCTCTGCGGAAGGCAAAGGTGGGTAAGCCGACCGGTGTTGGCTCTCTCTTTCTTGAATTCCTTCGGGTGCATCAAGAACACGATCTTGGTGCGGGTCTCCATCGGTTGGATCGAAGGACACCAGCAGTGAGCCTGCGGCCAAAAACACCGATAACAGGTCTCGCGGCTCATGCAGAACGTGATCGCCGACTAAAGGAGAACATCAGTTCTTGAAATCGGTATTCGGGCGGACGAGGTCGAGTTCCTTAATCCACGCATTGCGATAGCGGACGTCGTGGCCCTCGCATTGGAGCTTCAGCCCGCCGGGGACGTCGGTGATACCCTTGCCGCCGTCGTTGCCGCCATCGAGGCCGGAGTTGGCGCCGCCCCAGACTTGGTTGATGGTCTGGCTGCTGTGCACCTTGATGCCGTTGAAATAGAGTGTGACCATGGCGGGCTCGGTGCGTTTGCCGTCCGTGAAGCGAGCGGCTCGGAATTGGATATCATAGGAGTTCCACTGGCCGATACCCTTGTAGGCGAAATACGGTGACGGCGTCTCGTTAATGACGGCGCCCATCCCGTGCTTGGTGGCGTCGCTGTCACAGATCTGAATCTCGTAACGGTTCTGGAGATAAACGCCACTGTTGCCCCCGGTTTTGGTGATAAGGAACTCAATGTGCAGCCGGAAGTCGCGGTAGGCTTTCTTGGTCACGATGTCGGCGGAGCCGTATTTGCCGCCAGCCGCGGCGGGATCGTCGGTCTGGAGAACCGTGCCGCGGTCAACGGGATCATCGACGATCTTCCATTTGATCGGCATCGCGGACGCAAAGCGGGGGCCTGTCCAGTAAGTCCATTTGTCGTCGAGCAGCGTGCGGCTGCCATCGATCAGGACTTCGGCGTCGGCCGGCGCCTTGGCACCGAGTCCGATCTGGGCGAACGCGTTGGGGAGTAATGAACAGAGCAAGGCGACGAAGACAGCACTGGGCAAACGGGGGGAGAGGTGACGGAGATGATTCATGTTTTTGGGCGGGAAAGGGCGGGAGATTGCGGGGAATCCCTGCTGAATCGCAAAGCTAGAATTGGGCGCGACTGGACGAAACGGAGTTGGCGTGCAGTTTGGGGTAAATGCAACTAGCAGGAATCCACCATCTCACCGCGGTCACCGCGAACGCCTCAGCCAACCATGCGTTTTATACGCGAACCCTCGGCATGCACTTGGTCAAGAAGACCGTGAATCAAGACGACGTGTCGGCCTATCATTTGTTTTACGCCGATGGAATTGCCGCACCGGGAACGGATCTGACGTTTTTCGACTGGCCCGTGCCTCCGGAGCGGCGGGGCACGAACAGTGTCGCGCGCACCGGGCTACGCGTCGCGAGTGAGGCCAGTCTCACGTGGTGGGCAGCACGGTTTCGCGAGTTGCAAGTGAGGCACGGCGACGTCGTCCAGCGCGATGGTCGCGGAACGCTCGATTTTGAGGATTTCGAGGGGCAGCGTTTCATTTTGGTGGTGGATCGTGCGCCTCGCGAACCGGCGCATCCTTGGGCGAAGAGTCCGGTGCCGGCGGAGCATCAAATACTTGGGCTGGGGCCTATCACGCTCAGCGTGTCCGTCTTGGCACCGACGGACGCGGTACTGACGAAAGTACTGAAGATGCGACGCGTGCGGGATTACTCGATTACTGGCGGGGCCACGGTTCATGTTTTCGAAATGGGCGAGGGGGGCGCAGCGGCGGAGCTACAGGTCGTTGTGGAGCCGAATATGCCCCGTGCACGGCAAGGTGCGGGCAGCGTGCATCACGTCGCGTTTCGCACGACCGTGAACGACTACGCCGCGTGGGCGGAGCGGCTCGTTGAACTGGGGATGCGTTCGAGCGGTCCGATCAATCGGTTCTATTTTCAGAGCCTCTATTTTCGCGAGCCGAACGGAATCTTGTTTGAGCTTGCGACTGATGAACCCGGGTTTACCGCCGACGAGCCCCTCGATCGACTCGGGGAAAAACTTTCGCTGCCCCCGTTCCTCGAAACGCGGCGCCGAGAAATTGAAGCGGGACTCAAGCCCCTGGCCTAAGTAGCTCGGCCCAAATGTACCGGCAACTCTGCCTCGCCTTGCGGTGCGATCCCACGTCGCCGAGCTCAGTCATTGAATTCAGCAGCGGCTCAAATGGGATGCGAAGGCAGGATCCGTCGTCGGCTATCTCGTTTCGCGCCGACATCGATTACCGAGACTAGGAGTTTTTTCATCTCGTCCCTTTACTCGCACACACGCATTCCGGTCGGCGATCGCTTGCGTTCAACGGGAGGCCCCGAGTAACTGACGATGCACCGCCAGAATGGGCATCAAAAAAAGACCCCAAGCTCCAGCTTGGGGTCTTTTCTAACTAAATCTTTTCGTTGCCAACTACTTGGCGATCGGAGGGAGGGGAGGGGGAGGCGGCATGCGCGTCAGGGAACTGTTTGCCGCCCGCGTGGAAATCATCTCGGTGGTGCGTTGAATTTCAAACTCAGCGTTGCGCTTGGCAACTTTTGCCAACTCAACTTGCTTAGCGAGTTCGAAGGCTTCGCGGTTCGCCTTGTCTTTTGACTTCCGCAGACTGTCGAGCTCGATATCGAGCTTGGAGACTTCTTTACCGGCTTTATCACCCTCAGCTAACGCTTTGTCGGTAGCGTCCTTTACCTCTTTGTCGGCCGCTGCGAGTTTGGCCAGCTTCGCTGCAATTTTGTCAGCATCCTCTTTCTCGCGTGCGGCTTGGCGCTCCTTGGCGTCAAGCGATGCCTTCCGCTCGTTGTCCGCCTTAATCTTAGCCTTGTCGGCTTCGATTTTTTGGGCGGTAGCCAAACGCGATTTTTCTTTAGCTTGAGTCTCCGTTTGGTGACTGAAGAAAAAGATCAGAAAGGCTCCAAGCAAAGCGCTTGGGAAAATGAGATACATCCATTTTTTCATGGGAAGAATTTATTGGGTTATTTTTTGACGGCGGCAGCAGCAGCGGCAGCGGCCGCAGCGGCAGCTTTGGCGGCGGCTTCAGCAGCCACATCGGCGGCGGCGATCCGATCAAGTACGATGGCGAGGCTGCGGGTATTAGCCTCGGCCTTTTTCACGTATTCACGTTGGAAGGCGACCTCCTCAACCAAGCGCTTCTTGTCGGATTCAATTTTCGAGATTTCTTTCTTTTCTTCCTCGATCTCCTTCTTGAGGCGTTTGGCTTGTTGCTCGAGTTTGTCGGTTTCCCGCTGCGCCCGAAATTTTGCCTGCATGGCTTTCTCGCGCATATCTTTGTCCGCGAGATCCTTTTTTTCGTTAGCAGCCTTATCGAGCTTCCGCTTTTCTTGGGAGGCGAGAGCGTCTTTCACGGCCTTTTCGCGGCCGCGGGCATCCTCCGCGAGCTTGGCTTCGATGACGGCGCGCGCCTTGCGTTCACCTTCAGCCAAACGAGCTTCATATCCGGAGCTGTATTGCCAGTAAACCGTACCAAAGATCACAAGTCCGATCAATGGTGGGAGAACATATAGGTATTTCTTCTTCATTTTAGAATTTAAGAGAGGGGGACGGGGACGTAATCAGAGGCTCTTGGGGGATTTTGAGCTGTCGCGATCCGCGATGGCGGCCAGAATGGCCTCTTTTAGTCGAGCTAGGTAGGCGTCTTTTTCTTTTTTCGGATCACTGAGTGCCTCGGCCTGGACAATCGATTTGAGTGCCTCGTCGAAGTCCTCAACCTCGTAGGAAACGTTGGCCAAGAGCGTGTGCACGGCGTAGGGCCGGTCGAGGCCACCCTTGCGCAGAGCTTCACGGTAATGATGGCGCGCGTCCTTCATTTTTTCATCTTGCCGGTAAATCTCGCCGATCTGGAGGTCGAATTGGCCGTTCGTGGGGAAAAGGTTTGCCGCTTCTTTCAATACAGCCAGCGCCTCGAGATTTCGGTTAATTTGAAGGTAATAATAACCGAGATAAATCCAGTTTTTTGGATCGTTTTCGATGCCGCCGTTTTTGAGGCCCGCATACAGGAGGTCAGTCGCCTTGCCGAATTGATTCACTTGAATGTAGAGGCTGACCAAATTGAAGTTATCTTTGGGCGTCGTCATGAAGCCCTGTGCTTGGGCACGCTCAACGGTGTTGATTGCGCGAATGAAATGGGGCCGCGCGGACGCTTCGTCATTATTCTTGTCCGAGGCGAGGTTCAGATAACTCGCCCAAAGCTGGGGCCAATAGTCTTTCTTCGTCGGAAATTGATTGACGATTAGCTCCAATACCTCGGCGGAACGGGCAACATCGGATCCTTGTTGCAGGATGGCCAAGAGGAGGAAGTAAAGATTCTCTTTCGGGCGAATCGAGGACTGGAAAAGTTTGTCGATCTCAGCCCGCGCTAGCTTCAGGAGTTCATGATTGACGTTTTTGGGGTCGGCGACGGCCTGCTGAAGTAAAACGGTCGCGTAAAACGACATAATCTCTGGGGTAGGCTTGGGTGCAGTCGCCAGCCAGCGTTTGATGAACTCCGAAGCTTTCGCGAGATACTTGCGCTGCGTCTCAGGAACTTTGACGGTGGTGGCTTCCTGATAGTTGATCTGGGCTAAAAACAACACCATCTCCAGCGTCTTGTTTTTATCGAAGAATTTCGGGGAGCTGGCATCCGAAAGTTGGAGTGCAATTTCCATTGTTTCCGCCGATTTTGCCCATTGATCTTTGCCGGCTAACAGCCGAGCCCGCATATCCTGAATAAAGGCTAGATCATAGCTAGCGGGTCCCACCGTGGGAATAACCGCATCAAGGAGAGCGATCATCCCATCCCAATTTTTGGCGTCTTGGAGTGGTTTGAGTTTTTGGATCTCAGCGCTCACCTTTTCGCTCAAGCTTGGAGGTTGAGGCGGGGGCGCTGGAGGCGCTGACTGGGCGGAGAAGCCTCCGGCAGTGAACACCGCGAGTGTGAGTGCGAGCGTTAGAGCAGTCTTCGCCGAGCGAGCGTGAGACGAGAAGGAGGGAGAGAATGAGGCAGTCACGGGATGAATTAATCCTCGTTAAGGGTGAAGACGATGGGCACCTGCATGTGCGTGTTGACGCTCCGGCCGCCTTTGCGCCCGGGCTTGAATTTCCACTTGGAAACCGCTTGTACGGCAGCAGATTCAAATTCGCGCTGAGACATTTTCACGGCAAACGCATTTTGGACGTCGCCGTTGGCATCGACGATGAAGTCCACGACGACTTCTCCCGCAATACCCGCGCGGCGCATCTCAAAGGGATAGGTGGGTCGACCTTGCAAACGGGGAACCGGTTGGTTGTCGAGCATGGACGGGTCAAACACGGCAGCACCTCGGAACTGCGAGGTATCCCGGTCCCCAGGAATCGTGAGGACGCCAACGGCTGGTCGCATTCCTTCGGGTGGTGGGGGTTGGACCTTTTGAACAAATGAGGTATCGGTCACGATCTGGGGCACGTCCGTGAGCATGGGTGGCGCTAAATCCAGGGGCTTGATCGGTTCATCCGTAGCCTCGACCTTTTCCGGCTCGTCGGGTTCGAGCTTGGGCATTTCCATCAGGAGGACTTTGGGAGCCTCCAGGGCGACGGGCTTGGGCTTCGGTTTGAACTTAATTAGCATTTCGCCGAAAAAGATACCACCGTGGATCATCACTGACAGAAGAAGTCCGAGAATAAGGTCGCGACGCATGGGAATAGGTCCGGAGGTTATTTACCCGTGGGCTGGACGGTGGTTTGAACGGATACTTGGGCGATCCCGGCCTTGCGGATTTCATCAAGAGCAAGGACGGCAGCCCCAAACCGCGCCTTGTTGTCGCCCTGCACGAGCACGCGGGGATTGGATTCACGGTTCTTGTAATCGGCCAGACGCGGCGCAATTTCTGCGACCGTAATTAATTCTGGGGCCGAACCCGCTCCCTGCTTCCAATAACAATTTCCCGAATCGGAAACCTGCAGGTAAACGGTGGGATCATTGGGATTGGGCTGGCTGTTCGGGTTTGCCACGGGGAGATCCACCGGGATCGAAGCGATTTTATTCAGCGAGAGCGTGAACAATACGAACGTCGCCAAGAGGAAGAAGATGACGTCGATGAGGGGGATAATCTCAATGCGCGCCTTTTTCTTACCATCATCTACGTGTGAGCTGGATCCGGACATGGAATTAAAGAGGGGGGATTGATTCTGCCGGAAGCGTTAGCGGCTGATTGCACGAACCTGCGTCTCGATAAAGATCTTCTTGAAGCCAGCCTTACGGGCTTCGTCGAAGACGTAGATGGCCTGATTGAAGGGGGCGTTATCGTCCCCATTGATCAGGATCCGTCCCTCTGGGTTCGAAACGTAATAGGCCTTCAGCCGGTTGAGGAACTCGTTGAGGTCAACGAATTCTTTATCCCATGCGAGACTGCCTTGCTCGGTAACGGAGACCGTGGCCGTTCCGGCGGTTTCACGCTCGACTCCACTGTCTGCCTGCGGGAGGACTACGGGCACACCTTGGGGTGTGTTCAGCGAAAGCGTGAACAACACGAACGTGGCGAGGAGGAAGAAAATGACATCGATGAGAGGGATGATCTCAATGCGCGCCTTTTTCTTGCCGCCGCTATTACCGCCTGATGATCCGGACATGGTGGAGGGTGACTGGAGTGACTAATTTACCGAGAACGGGGTGCGGAACTCAGCGAGCGAACGGAGCAGTGGTCTCGGACTTCTTGACGAGGATTTCGAGAGCGTGGGAGGCATCACTGACTTCTTGCTTCGCCTGCTCGGTACGGGCGTTGAGATAGTTGAACGGGAGGAGTGCCATGATGGCGATCAGGAGACCGGCTGCCGTAGCGATCAACGCTTCGGCTACACCGCCGGTGATTGCACCAGACGCCGCAGCGAGGTTGCCGCCGCCGAGCGCACCGAATGTTTTCATCATTCCCGTAACCGTACCGAGAAGACCCAGCATCGGTGCTGCCGTGATCACGGTGTCCAAGGTAGCCATGCCCTGCGTGAAGCGCCCCAGCTCTTGTCCAGAAGCACGGACGAAGGCATTGCCCATGGAGTAATCCTTGTTGTTGAGCGTGTAGACCAAGATACGCGCAATAAAATCTTTGCTCTTCTTACCGATCGCGAGCGCTCCCTCGATGTC
>Ga0114969_10000296_pt1 | contig 41998 bp, 34 predicted proteins | sample M_130807_MF_Meta_FD_87316 | JGI IMG/M metagenome (GOLD analysis project Ga0114969, IMG submission 87316) | Freshwater microbial communities from Lake Montjoie, Canada to study carbon cycling - M_130807_MF_MetaG | ecosystem: Environmental > Aquatic > Freshwater > Lake | place: Lake Montjoie... | reverse complement strand
GGTCGAGCGTGCCAGTGGCGGCGGCGTGCGTGCCGGTGAACTCGCGCTGCGGGGCGAGCACGACAGTGCGCTCCCAGCCGTTCTGCTGGCGCAGCGTGGCGGTGAGCGCGACGGTGCCGGTTGGGCGCTCGAGGCGCTCGCCATCGAGGTCGACGTCCACGCCCATCAGCACAGAGCGCGTGAGCTTGAGGAAGACGGGGTCGCCCTCACGGATCGTGCTCGTGTCATACAAGCCAGGTGGGGCGTCTGCCTCGTAGCGGAAGTGCGCGCGCTGCGTGTACGCGTGCTCCTCGGTGGTCAGGCGCAGGGGGGCACGACCGTAGGACAGCGACATCAACAGCAAGGCGAGCACCGCGACAACGATGCTCCCCAGCGCGACGATCGAGCCGAATGGCGCGTAGACGGTCAGTACTGGCTCCAGGCGCTCGCGCTGGGCGAGCAGCCACGCGCGTTTGCCTTCCCACCCGCTGTGGTCCCAGCGGTTCCATGCCTTCAGCCTCGGACGCAACGCACGAGTGCCGCCGCGCTTGCGCAGCAGCGGATAGGCGAAGGCGATCATGGCGAGCGCGGTGAAGCCGAGGGTGGCCCATGGAGGCTTGAGCCAGGCGAGCAGTGACGCACCGTTGGGGATGCGCAGCCAGAGCTTGCCGACGATCTCGGACTTGCGGGGCTGGTAAGAGTCGACCCAGGTGTTGGCGTCGCCCTTCACGATCACGCGGTCGCGGTTGTCCACGATGACGCGGTGCATAACCAGGCCGAGGTCGGGGTTGTGGTAGGCGACGACCTCGCCGAGCTGGTAGTCGTCGGTCTTGCGCGCGATCACGAGGTCGCCAGGCTGCATGCGCGGGGTCATGCTCGAGCCAGCGACGCGAGCATAGGTCATGGGGTCGCCGCAAGCGGACGGCGCGAAGATCAGGTAGCTGACCACGGTGAGCACGAGCGCACTCGCCGCGCCGAGTCGCCTCGGGCGGAGCGTAGCGAGTTGGCGGATGCGCTCGATCACCGTCGTGGTGGTGTTACTGGGCGACGACGACGCGCAGCTCATCGGCGCTGGCGACCGTGGCCTGGGGGGTAGTTGTATCGCAGGTGATGGCTGCGGCTACGTTCGAGCACCTGTACCAGGTCGCACTGGCCGCCACGAGCTTCAACCGGATCTTCGAGCCGACTGGGGGCGTCGAGTCGAGGTTGAATGTGACGGTGTCGATGTTCTGCGGTGAGGCGACGTTGATGGCGTACACCACCGAGCTCACGGTGTAGCCCGTGATCACGGCGGCGCCATCACCAGCCTTCGAGGTCGGTACGGTATTGGCGGCGGCGAAGGCATAGCCCGCCCCGGACAACCCGACTCCGACGAGAAACAGTGCGATCAGTGGCGTACGCCACGCGATGAGCAATCCACCCATGTCCGGCTCCCAATTGCGCGCACCCCATGGTGGGCTGCGGCCGGGGCGAGGCTGATGAGGATTCGCCTGATGTCAGACCTCGGTTCCCCCGAGGCGGGGCAGGGGACAGCCCGATAGGGAGCGCGCCTAAGGAGATGCAGTCGGGCCAGTTGTGAGGGCAGGAGGGCGTTGGGATACTGGGAGCAGCCACTCAACCGTACCCGCAGCTTGGAGACGCCATGAGCGCCCTGTTCCAGCCGTTCACGCTCCGCGACGTGGAGTTTCGCAACCGTTTGTTCGTCTCGCCGATGTGCCAGTACTCGGCCGGGGACGATGGAGTGCCGACCGACTGGCACCTGATTCATCTCGGGTCACGGGCCGTGGGTGGCGCCGGGATGGTGATGACCGAGGCCACCGCGGTCTCCCGCGAGGGACGCATCAGCGCGGCCGACCTCGGGATCTGGTCGGAGGAGCAGGTCACGGCGTTCAAGCGCATCACCTCGTTCATCGAGGAGCACGGTGCGGTGCCGGCTATCCAGCTCGCTCACGCGGGGCGCAAGGCCTCGACGCACCTTCCCTGGGACGGTGTCAGCGGGCCGGTCGACGTGGCCGACGGTGGCTGGGAGCCGGTCGGTCCGAGCCCGCTCGCGTTCAACGAGGGCTACGCGGAGCCGCACGAGCTGACGACCTCGGAAGTGCGACAGGTCATCGACGACTTCGCTGCTGGGGCAGAGCGCGCAGCGCGCGCCGGCTTCCGCGTGATCGAGATCCACGAGGCACACGGCTACCTGATCGCGCAGTTCCTGTCGCCGTTCTCGAACCAGCGCACCGACGAGTACGGCGGCGACTTCGCCGGCCGCATACGACTCGGCGTCGAGGTCGCTCGGGCGATCCGCGAATCGGTCGGGCGCGACACGGCAGTGATTGTGCGCGTCTCGGCCAGCGAGTACGTCGAGGATGGCTGGGATCTCGAGCAGACGATCGCGCTCAGCGCGGAGCTGAAACAGGCGGGCGTGGACTTCATCGACGCGTCGTCAGGTGGCAACCTGCCGCATCAGAAGCTGCGTGTGTATCCGGGCTACCAGGTGCCATTCGCGCGCGCGATCCGCGAGCAGGCGGGTATCCCGACGGGTGCGGTTGGCCTCATCACTTCGGCGTCTCACGCCGACGCGATCATCGCGGGTGGGGACGCCGACGCTGTGTTCATGGCTCGGGAGGAGCTGCGCGACCCGTACTGGCCGCTGCACGCGGCTGCCGAGCTCGGCGACGAGATCACGTGGCCGAAGCAGTACGCACGTGCCAAGCGCTAGACGCGCCGGGCTCTCGAGCACGAAACAGCCCCGTCACTGCCGGGGCTGTTTCGTGTGTCGCGATGTGCGTTTGCTAGGGCTTGGCGGTCGCGCTCGGCGTCGCCGTGGGTGAGGCACCGGCGGCTGCACCAGTGGTCACGGCGACAGGCTGACCGTCGCGGACGCTTTGCTGGCCGACCACGACGATCTGGTCGCCAGCCTTGAGACCGCCGATGATCTCGACGTTCGCTTGGTCGGTGAGGCCCGTCTGCACGGCCTTGAAGACGGCCTTGCCATCGACGACGGTCACGACCTTGCCTTGCAGCACCGCTGTGGCGGGCACGAGGAGCGCATCGTTCTTCTGCGCCGTAACCATCGAAACCTCAGCGAACATGCCGGCCTTAAGCAGTGCGTCTGGGTCGCCGGCCAGCACTTTCACCTCGAAGGTGTGGGCGCGGGCGTCGCCGGTCGGGGCGACCGAGGCGACCTTGCCGCTGAACTTCTTGCCGGAGATGGCCGCAACGGTGAAGTCAGCCTGGAGGTTCGGCTTCACGAGCGCGATGCGCCCTTCCTCGACCGTCAGTCGCACCTCGACTCCGCGGGCCGCGAGGACAAAGATCGGGGCGGCCGGGCTGGCGCCGGCGCCGGCCTCAAGCAGCTTCTGGGTGACCACGCCGTCGAACGGGGCGATGACGTTGGTTTGGTCGAGCAGCGTGCTCGCGGTGCCGAGTGCGGCTTGCGCCTGAGCGACTGCGGCCTGAGCGGCGCGAATGTCACTCTCGGTGTAGGGCACGCGCTTGTTCTCGAGGTTGCTGCGTGCGCTGTCGACGGCCGAACGGAGCGCGGCCAGGTCTGACGGCGACGGGTTGAGCAGCTGGTCGCGTCTGGTCTTCGCGGTAGCCAGAGCCTGGTTCGCTGATTCCTGATTGTTCAGCGCGGTCATGTATGCCGCGTTCGCTCCGAGCAGTGCGGTCGAGTTCGTGCCGGGCGAGAAACCGATCGAACCGACCCCGCTCTGCAGGTTTGAGGCAACTGCGTCGGTCACGTCCTTCGAGAGTGGCAGTGTGATGTTGTTGCACGGCACGCCGGTCGCGATGCCGATGCCCTGATTGCAGACGATATAGATACTGCCGAGCAGGGTGGCTTTTGCGTTCGCAACCGCAGATACCGAGTTGTCGGCGGCGGCCTTCGCCGTCGCCACGGCTGCCTCGGCGGTGCTGACGTCGGAGAGCAGCGGGGTCTGGAGCTGGTTGTACTTCGCCAAGGCGGCGTCGTAGGCCGACTGTGCGGCAGCGATGTCCGTGGCCTTCGAACCGATGAGCATGCCGTCGAGGCGTGCCTGGGCGGCTGCGACGTTGGCCTGTGCGCCCGCGACCTGCGAGGGCAGCGTGCCTGCGTCGATACTCGCGAGGCGGTCACCGGCGCGCACAGATGTGCCGACATCTACGAAGATGCCGCTAATCTGGCCTGCGGTACGCGGTGTGATGTTCACCTGCTGGCTCGACTGGATCGCGCCGGAGTACGTCAGCACGTTTTGAATCGAGCCGGGCTTCGCCGGGCCCAGTTGGACGGGCGTAGCTGCCTGGCCGCTTGGCTTCGCCTCGTCCTTCGAGGTGCAGCCGACCAGCGCCGCGCCGAGCAGGGCGATGCCGGCGAGCAATGCCGCGGTCGTTCGAACTCGTGTCTGTCCCATGGTGCCCTCTCCTCCAACGGAGTGTGTCTGCTGTCGTGTGTCAGTCATCGCTGCTGTCTCCGTCGCCGCCGCCAGGCATGGCCGGCAGCGCGGGTCGCTGCCGGCCGATGCCGACGAGGCGGAGTCCTCGGAGCCCGAGCCGTTCCAGGCTCTGGAAGAGCGTGTAGACGACCGGGATCAGTACCAGCGTGAGCGCGGTCGATGAGATGACGCCGCCGAGCACGGTGGCTGCGAGCGGTGCGCGCAGCTCGGCGCCTTCGCCGATGTTGAGCGCGGTCGGGAGCAGCGCGATCGCGATCGTGAGGCTCGTCATCAGGATTGGGCGTAGGCGCGCCGGGCCAGCCTCGAGTAGCGCATCGGTGACGGACATGCCGGCATCGACGTTCTGGTTCGTGCGGTCGACGAGCAGGATGCCGTTCTTGATGGCGAGACCGACCAAGAGGATGAGGCCGATCATCGAGAACACGCTGAACACGTAGCCGAAAGCGAACAGCCCAAACATCGCACCGCCGATCGCAACCGGGAGCGAGAAGAGGATCGTGAGCGGGTGGACCAGCGAGTTGTAGAGCACCGCCATCAACAGGTAAGCGAGCAGCACCGACGCGCCGAGGGCGGTGAACAGCTGGCCGAAGCTTTCGGACTGCCGCGCGCCGTCGCCAGCGATCTCGACGGTGTAGCCGTTTGGTAGCTTCGGGTCAGCAGCGATCTTCGTGAGGACGGGTGTAACCTCACCCAGCGAGACGCCGGTGTCGAGATCCGCACCGACACTCACGACGCGCTTCCGGTCGAAGTGGTCGATCTGCGTCGGGCCGGCGATCTCCTTGATGTCGGCCACCTGTCGCAATGCGACGGTGCCGCCGCTCTGCGTGGGGATCGGGAGGTCGCCGACACGCGCGATGTCTGACCTCGAACCCTGGTTGAACTGGAGGCGCACATCCTGCTGCGTGCCGTCAGGCTCCTGGTACTTGGTCGCAACGACGCCAGCGAAGGCGCTGCGCACGATCAGGCCGATGGTCGAGGAGTTCGCACCGGCGTCGGCGGCACGCAGCTGGTCGACGTGGATCGAGAGCTGCGGCTGCCCGATGGGGGCGCCGTTGGTGACGTTGATCAGACCGGGCGTGTTCTGGAGCTGCGCTTGGATTTGGGTCGCGGCACTCGAGATGCCATCGAGGTCAGGGCCGGAGATGCGTAGCGAGGCCGGCTGTCCGTTGCCGTTGCCGATTGAGGCGACCACGCTGACTTTTGCACCAGGGACGTCCGCGAGCTGCTGCCGCATCTCGGTAACCAGCTTGAAGATGTCCGACCGGCCACTGCTCTTTGGCTTCACCTGTCCGGTGATGTTGCCGTAGCGCGCCTGGCCGACCGAGCTGCCACCGAAGAAGCCGGTCTGACCGACGCCAATCGACGCAGTGACGGTCTCGACTTCCGGCATCCCCATCAGGCGCTGCTCGATCTGGCGCATGACGGCGTCGTGCGCAGCGAGCGAGGTGCCGGGAGGCGCCTCTGTGCTCACGGTGAAGTAGCCATCGTCGCTGACGGGGACGAATTCGGCGGGGACGGCACCCGTGGCGACCAGTCCTATGCCGGCGAACACGGTCGAGGCAGCGAGGATGCAAACGATGAAGCGATGACGCAGTGACCAGACGAGCGTGCGGCTATAGCCGCGCTCGAGCTTGCCGAAGCGGGCGTCCCACCAGCGGCCGAAGCGGTCGAAGAGGCCGGTGCCGTGCTCGTTCTCGGCCTTGATGAAGCGCGCCGCGAGCAGCGGGGTGAGCGTGAACGAGACGGCGAGAGAGACCAGCGTTGCGGCCGCGATGGTGAAGCCGAACTCGCGGAAGAAGCCACCGATCTGGCCGCGGACGAGTCCGGTTGGAGCGAAGACCACGACATCGACGAGGGTGATCGCGACGGCTGCGAGGCCGATTTCTGCACGGCCCTTAAGCGCTGCATCGAACGGTTTCTCGCCTTGTTTGAGGTGTCTCAGGATGTTCTCGAGTACGACGATCGAGTCGTCGACGAGGATGCCGATGGTCAACGTGAGTCCGAGCGTGCTGAGGAAATTCAGACTGAAACCCATGAGCTGCATGAGGATGAACGTCGTGAGCAGCGTCGATGGGATCGAGAGCAGTACGATTGCCGCAGCGCGAGGGTTATGCAGGAAGAGCAGGAGGATGATGCTGGTCAGGATAACGGCAATGCCGAGCTCGTTCTGAATACCATCGAGCGAGGCACGGACGAACGGGGTCGAGTCCTGCACCACCTGCAGGTGGCTCGAGGCTGCCAGCTTCAACTCCATTGCGGGCAGGTTCTTGCGGATCGACTCGGTAACGTCGGTGAGGTTGGAGCCGCTCTGCTTGCCGATTGCGATCAGCAGCGCCTGACGCCCGTTCACACGCGTAATCTGTGATTGCTGGGTGGCGCTCTCGCTGACCGTCGCGACATCGCGAATGCGCACCTGACCTGCGGCCGTGCCACCGACCACAATGTTCCCAAGGTCCTGCGGGTTGGTGAAGAGCCCGTCGACTTCGAGGGCGACCGAGCGAGGGCCCTGGGTGATGTTGCCCCCCGGCAGCGAAGCGTTCGCTGCGGTCAGGGCGATCTGCACCTGCTGGAGCGAGATGCCGTAAGCGCCAAGACGCACGGGGTCCACGTCGATGTGGATCTCCTCCTGGCGGCCTCCAACCAGTGAGACCTGGGAGACGCCGTTTACCTGCTCGATTGCCGGCAGGAGGTCGTCGTGCGCGGACTTGTAGAGGGCCTGCGGGCTGACGGCGTCATCGACGAGGGCCAGTTGCATCACCGGCACAGCGTCAAGCGCGATCTTCTGGACGGTCGGTGCCTTCGCGCTGCTCGGAAGGGTTGCGGCGATGTTGTTCACGCGCCGTTCGACATCGGCGGAGATCTGGAGCTCGTTTGCCTGGTCGGTGAACCGCACGACGATGACCGAGAACCCATCGCCGGATGAACTGGTCATTGTGTCGATGTTGTTCAGGCCGGCGACGGCATCCTCGATCGGCTTCGTGACCTGGAGCTCGATCTCGCGCGGGTTCGCACCGGGGTAGATGGTCGAGATCGTGACGACCGGGATCTTCACGTTCGGGAAGTTGTTGATCGGCAGCGTGCGGTACGCGATCAGACCGGCGACCGCGAGCGACAGGAAGATCGCAGCGGTGGCCCAGTGACGGGTGACGGCAAAACGTGTGATACCCAACCTACGCCTGGCTTCCCACCGCAGCGGTCTGCGGGTCGCGTGCGGACGCTTCGCGCTCGATAAGCGCGGCGAGTGCGGTCATGCCTCGATGCAGGGCACCGAGGTCGTCAGCGGTCATCTGCTCGAAGAAGCGGGTCACGCTCTGCGAGCCAGCGGTGAGGATGTTCTTCACGAACTCGGCGCCACGGGGCGTGAGGGTGACGAGCACCGCGCGACGGTCGGAGGGGTCGTGGCTGCGCTCGGCGAGGCCGCGTGTCTCCATGCGGTCGAGGAGGGCCGTGGCGGCGTTCTTCGACATGCCAAGCTCCTCCGCGATGTTGCCGATGCGGATGCTGGTGCGGTGGTAGAGGACGAGCATCGCCTTGACCTGGGGCATGGACAGGTCAGCGTCCATCCAAGCTTCGGGCGGGGAGACGGTGGCGTGCGCGCTTGCGACGCGGCACATCAGGTCGGTCAACTCGGTGATCAAGGTGCTTCGGGATGTCCGTGATGCCATGATCGAGATGTACCACGGTTTGGAGGTAGTTCCAAGAGCAGTGACTGTCTTCCTGACAGGGAAGTGCACTTCATTGCGAACGAATGTGGAGACGTGATGGAACCGATTGTTCAGGTCATGGAGCTGTTCCGGCACCAGCGCGCCGTCCGCACGTTCCGCGACGAGCCCGTCACCGACGAGGTACTGCACACGGTGCTGGAAGCCGCGACGCACGCACCCTCGGGCTCGAACACGCAACCGTGGTGCTTCCTCGTGCTGCGCGATGCGGGGGTGAAGGCTGACCTGAGCTTCGAGTACGAGCTGGCCCAGGCGACGCGAGCCGGGCGCCCCTCGCCGAGTCGGGAGCAGGCTGAGGCGGGGATGATCGCCCGAGCGCCGGTGGTGGTCGTGCCGTGCGTCACGGTGCCGGGACGGACGGGCCATGCCGGGTTCCAGACGGGCGCCTCGATCTATCCGGCGTGTCAGAACCTGATGCTCGCCGCGCGAGCGCTCGGGCTGGGGAGCGTGCTGACCACGACCCATCGCATTCGGCGTGCCGAGATCCATGCGCTGCTCGGCATTCCCGTGACCTACGAGAGCGCCGCGCTGATCCCGCTCGGCTGGCCCGGCCGCGCGTACGGGCCGAACCGTCGCGAGCCGGTCGAGACGGCGGTGTGCTTCGACCACTGGTCCGAGTAGGGGCGTCACCGCTCGATAATTCATCAGATGATGAAATCACACACTGGCCCTTGTGGAAATTCCCGTTGAGTCAGAAATCAGAGTGCGGGCGAGTTGTGAAGTGGCTGTGAGCCTCCGGCGGCGGTTCGGTGGGTCTCGGAGGCAGGCCAGCAACAACAAGAAAGCCGCCTCGCGGCGGCCTCCAAGGTTTCGTGGCGGGTGTGGTTAGCGGCGGCCGCCCAGGCGCTGGAACACGTCGCCGATCTGCGCTTCGCGTGCGGCGCACTCGGGGCAGAGCACGGACTTCGTGCGGAACTTCGTGCCGCCCTTGGTGACGTAGGTGCCGCAGAGCGCGCACTTTCCCTCGATGCCACCCTCGCCGTACTTATAGGCGCCCATCTCCTCGAGGCGAGGCGCTGACGGGGCGGCAGCGGCGACTGGTGCAGCCTCGGCGGCAGGAGCCGGGGCGGCGGCTGCAGCTGGAGCCGCGGCAGCGGGCGCGTCGGCTGCGGGGGCAGCGGCGCCACCAGACATGCCGGCGACCGCAGCACGCGCGCCGTCCGGGTCGGAGTACCAATTGGCGTTGATCGGGGTGAAGCTCGCCATCTCATCGGGCACATCGCCCTCGGGGAAGATGGCGTTGACCGGGCAGGCTGGCTGGCAGGCGCCGCAGTCGATGCACTCGGCCGGGTTGATGTAGAGCATCCGGTCCGCACCCTCTTCGAAGTGGATGCAGTCGACCGGACAGACCTCGACGCAGGCCTGGTCGCGCGTATCGATGCAGGTCTGCGTGATCACGAACGTCATGTGGCTCGCCTTTCGCCTGCACCACCGTTCCGGTGCTTCCGCCCTGATGCTAGCGAAGCGGGCCGTCATAAGAAAGCGCCCGAGGTGCCTCGAATGCTCCGGCCTCGCTACCTCCGAGTAGTATCTCGCCCGTTACTACGAGGCTGTACGAGGGGGGCCGAGATGGCGTTCGAGTTGAGTGGGCTGACGGGCAAGGTAGCGGTCGTGACAGGTGCGGGACGCCTGCGCGGTATCGGTCGCATGGTGGCGATCGAGCTGGCTCGAGGTGGCTGTGACGTGGTGCTGACCGGCACCGGGCGCCCCGCGGACCAGTACCCGGACGACGAGAAGGCGGTCGGCTGGAAGGACATCGAGTCGGTCGCCGACGAGGTGCGCGCGTTTGGGCGCAAGGCGCTCCCGATCGTCGCGAGCGTGGCCGAAGAGTCCGGCGTGAACGCGGTACTGGAGCAGACGCTGGCGACCTTTGGCCGTGCCGACTTCCTCGTAAACAACGCGGCGTCCGGGCGCGGCAACGACCGCGTGGCTGTCGTCGACCTCGATGTGTCCGAGTGGATGCGCGTGATCAACGTGAACCTGCACGGCACCTTCCTGATGTCGCGCGCATTCGCGCAGCAGATGGTGAAGCAGGGCGACGGCGGCGCGATCGTGAACATCTCCTCGATCGCAGGGAAGGCGCTGCCGCCGCGAGCGACCGCTTATGCCGCCTCGAAGGCCGGTATCCAGGCGCTGACGGCCGGCATGGCGGTCGAGCTCGCGCCGATGGGCATCCGCGTGAACGCGCTGTGCCCTGGTTTCGTGGACACCTCGCGCATGGACGTCGAGGGCGTGACTCACGACGACCGCGTCGCGCAGGCGGCCGAACGCAACCCGTTGCGCCGGGCGGCCGACGGCCAGGAGATCGGGACGATGACGGCGTTCCTGTGCAGCGACCAGGGCAACTACATCAATGGACAGTCGATCAACGTGAATGGCGGCTCGTTCGTCGCTCACTAGCGCACGAATCGTCCCTCATGCGCGTTCTGACACGAGGAGGCTCATGCGAGCCTCCTCGATGTTTCGGGGCTGCAATGCCAGGGCCCAGGGTGCGGCGGTAGGCTCGATGCGATGAACGCGTTTGACCTCGGTATCGTGGGCGTGCTGCTGATCGCGATCGTCTTCGGCGCGATGCGTGGCTTCTGGCTGACCGTGTTCGAGTACGTCGGCGTCGCGCTCGGCCTGGTCGCCGGGGCGACGATCGCGCCGAAGCTGTTGGAGCACGTGCCGATCGAGGCGACGGGGCTGCGCGTGGCGATCGTGCTGCTGCTGCTCGGTGGTGGATCGGCGCTCGGTAGCTCGTTGCTGCACCTGGCGGGCGAGCCAGTGCGTGCGCTCGTCGACCGCTTGCCGATCGCGCACGAGGTAGACCGCGCGGCCGGCGCACTGCTGACGGGCGCGGTGACGCTCGGGATCATCTGGTACGTGGGGCAGGCAGTCGCACACGGACCGCTGCCCGAGGTCGCCACGCAGGCACAGCGCTCCTCGATCCTGCAGCGCCTCAACGCCTTCGCTCCGGCGCCACCCGCCTCGCTGACCCAACTCCAGGAACAACTGGCGGGTGACCTGCTGCCGCAGCTCTTCGCCGGTCTCGAACCATCGATGCCGGGTGGGGCGCAGCCGGATCCGGCAAACGTGCAGAGTGCAGCGGTCCAGCGCGCGGCCGCCTCGACGGTCAAGATCCAGGCGCCCGGCTGTGGGGGCGTGAACTACGGCAGCGGCGCGGTGATCGCGCCGGGCCATGTGCTCACCAACGCCCATGTCGTCGCGGGGACACGGAGCGTTGGCATCCTCGTACCGGGGAGCAGGAAGCCGCTGCCTGCCTCGGTGGTGGCGTTTGACCCGGCACGCGACGCCGCAGTGCTGGCGGTGCCCGGCCTAACCCTGCCGGCCCTGGGCTCGAGCATCGCGAAGCGCGGGACGCAGGCGGTGATCCTCGGCTACCCGGGTGGTGGTTCGGAGACGACCGTCGCGGCGGTGGTGCAGGGCGAGATTCGTGGCGAGGGCCGCGACATCTACGACCAGACAGCGGTGAACCGTGACATCCTCGTGCTGAGCGGGCGAGCGCGCCCGGGGAACTCCGGTGGCCCGCTCGTCGACCTCGAGGGGCGCATGATCGGGCTCGTCTTCGCTGGGTCGATCTCGAGGCCAGACCAGTCGTACGCGCTGGCGCTGGGCGAGGTGCTGCCGGCGATCGAGGCCGCCTCGACGTCCTCGGGACGGCTCGATATGCGCACGTACCAGTGCGTCTCGTAACGCGTCGCAAAGCCTGATTCCGCACCGAGTTTTCGAGTCCGCACACTCACGTTCGTCATGCTATGGTGTGCCGCGCCGGAGGCCTGCCTCGAAGGCTGGTCCCGGTCACGGCCGCCAAGCCACGCGTGACGTCGACGACGCGCGCAGTGGTGAGCAGAGAGGGAAGCCACATGCCGATGGAATGGCCCGCGGGCAAGCGTCCTGTATTCGTGGGTGCTGGCTGGACGATGATTCGTCGTTATATGCCGCGCACGGTCTCGAGCAACGCCAAGGAAGCCGCCACGATGGCGATCGCAGACGCAGGTCTGAAGGTCGAGGACATCGACGGCATCTTCATCTGGGCGAACCCGAACTGGGGTTCCGGTGGGCCAGACCCGCGTGTGTGGCTCGACGTGAACCACATGATGCAGGTCATGCCGTGGAACAACATCAAGTTCTGGCTGCAGCCTGAGGCTGTGGCGGCCGGCTCCTGTGGTGGCATCCAGACCGCGGCACTCGCGCTCGGTGCTGGCGTCGTGAACTACGCGCTGATCGTCCGCACGGGTCACCACCCGGCCGGCGTGCGCTATCGCCAGATCTCCTCGAACCGTGCACCGGGCAACGGCGCGTTCTCGCTGCCGTACGGCCACGGTGTCGGTGGTGCCTTCCAGGCTGTGAACTACCAGCCGTACCTCAACAAGTACGGTGCGAAGCGCGAGCAGATGGCGGGCTACGTGCTGACCGCGCACGAGAATGCACAGGTCTCGCCGCCGGCCGTGTGGCGTGGTCGCCCCATCACGATGGAGGACTACCTCAACGCACGTCTGATTGCGTACCCGATGAACATCTTCGACAACGACATGCCGTGTGACGGTGTGCTCGCGGTCGTGATGACCACCGAGGACCGCGCGAAGAACACGCCGCACCCGGGTGGCTACATCAGTGGCATGGCTGCGCAGCCTTGGCACATGAAGACCACTGGCGCCGTCGACACGCTCGAAGAGCTCGAGGTGATGGGTCGTCGCATGGCGGACAACCTGTACGACGCCTCGGGCTTCGGCGCGAAGGACGTCAACGTGAAGCACGTCTACGACGGCTTCTCGCCGATGGTCTGGGAGTGGGTCGAGGCCTTTGGCTTCTGCGAGTATGGCGAGGCGCCGACGTATTGCCAGCCCGAGAACATCGGCATTGGCAAGGCGAACACGCTGAACGCGTCTGGCGGCAATCTCGGTAACGGTCGTATCCACGGCTTCAGCCACGTGCTGGAGACGGCGATGCAGATGATGGGCACCGCGGGGCCGCGTCAGATCGCGAACGCCGAGGTCGCCATTTGTGAGACCGGCCCATTCAACAGTGCGTCCTGCTTCTCCTGCGTCAACGACTAGTCGTTCACGCTCGGTGTGATTGTCAGACGCCCGGCGAATGCCGGGCGTCTGCGTTTCTCCTCGCAACATGGCGTGTCGGTGTGATTGCGGACATGCAGAAGGCCGGGCGTGAGCCCGGCCTTCTCGTGGTGTGCGAGTGTCGCGTTACTTCGCGAGCTCCTCGATCGTCCTGCGCACTTCCTCGGCGTGACCGTCGGCGGTCACCGGCGCCCACACGTGAGCGAGGTTGCCATCGGGGCCGATGAGGAACGTCGAGCGGATCATGCCGATCGACTTCTCGCCTCGGATCTCGCGCTCACCCCACGCGCCGTACGCGTTCGAGATCTCCGTGTCGCTGTCGACGAGCAGTGGGAACGGCAACTCCCAGTGGTCGGCGAACGCCTTGTGCGATGCCTGGTCGTCACGCGAGACGCCGAGCACGATCGCGCCGAGCTCCTCGAGGACGGAGTGCTCATCGCGGAATTGGCATGCCTCGGTCGTGCAGCCCGGGGTCTCATCGCGCGGGTAGAAATAGAGCACGACGTTCTTACCGCTGAAGTCCTCGAGACGACGTGTCACGCCGTCCTGGTCCTGGAGCGCGAACGACGGAGCGGCGTCGCCTGCCTTCAGACTGGTCACCATGTGGAGCCTCCCTCTGCGATGTTTAGTAGGCCTCGATTGTATCGAAGGCCGGTGGCCGGTGTGACACAGCGAGGGGCCCTCACAGGCCCCCTCGTCGATTGCTAGCTCGGGACGAGCGTTACGCGCACTTGCCGATCAGCGGCGTGCTCGCGGGGATGCCGGTGGGGAACCGCGTGTTCCAGCCGGCGTTCACCGCGGTGACGCTGGTGTTCGGCACGTAGACCACGAACTGTCCGGCGCTGTCGGTCGCCCAGAACGCGCTCGAGCTGCCCGTGCAGCCGGCGGCCGAGACCATCTGCGCGTTTATGCCACCGCTGAAGACGAAGAGCCCGAAGCCCTGCGCCGGCAGCTGCGCGGAAACGGAGCCGGTTGCCTGGTAGTTGAAACCGCTCGGAAGGGTGGCGTTCTGGCCAGTGGTAAGGCCGACCACGATATCCACGCCGCCAGCGCTCGAACGGCTCGGGACGGTCACGGTCGCCTGCGTCGACGAGACGACGCTGACGCTCGTGCCAAGCGTGCCGCCGAAAGCGACAGTCATGCCATTCGCGAAGCCGGTGCCTGCGAGCGTGACCGTGCCACCGCCCGCGAGCGGGCTCGCGGCCGGAGTCACACTCGTGACTGTGACCGTGGGCGCCGAGTTATAGACATAACCGTTCGGCAGGCTCGTCGAGGAGCCACTCCCGGCGACGATGGTTACGAGTACGGACCCGACGGCGTGTGGGGGAGCGACCACGGTCAGCATCGTGTCACTGCCGACGGTCAGCCCGGTTCCCGCAGTGCCGCCGAACTGCACGGAGGTCACGCTCGTGAGGCCCGTACCGTTGATGGTCACCGTCGTCCCGCCGTTGAGCGATCCGGAGGTAGGCGAGACGCTGCCGATCGTCAGGGCGCCGGAGGCGGAAGCGCCGTAGGTGAACGCGGCGGACAAAGCGCCCGAGACGCCGCCGGGGTTCACGACGGTGACGTTCACGGGGCCGGTCGCCACGGAGTTTGCAGGGGTCGTGACGGTCAGCTGCGACGAGCTCGTCACGATCACGTTCGTGCCTGGCTGCAGACCGAACAACACCGATGCGCCGGCAGCGAACCCTGAGCCGGTGACGGTGACCACGGTGCCACCGCTCGCCAGCCCAACGTTCGGCGTGAGGCCAGCGACCGTCAGCGCGTTCCCTTGTGCTGGTGGCGGCGTCGTGGTCGAGCTCGTGGTGTACGTGAAGGCGGCGGGCAGCGTTGCGCTGTTGCCCAAGCCGTCACTCACGGTGACAGCGACCGAGCCAGCGACGCCCGGAGGCGTGAGCGCGACCAGTTGGTTTGTGGAGAGCACTGAGACGTTGGTCGCGAGTGCCGAGCCGATCAGCACGTTCCCGCCGGAGACGAAGCCGTTGCCCGTGATCGTGACACTCGTCCCGCCGGTCGTCGGGCCGTTGTTCGGTGATACCGAGACGGCGCTGAAGCTCGAGGTGCCCGTGCCCCCTCCATAGTCGTAGGCGCTCGGGAGGCTGCCGGTCGACCCATCGGGGTTGATGACGGTGACGGTGACCATCCCGCTGGGGCCACTCGGCACGCGCACCGAGAGGTTCGAGGGGGCGAGCATCGCGACTGAGATGGACGCCACTCCTCCGAACAACACCGTGGCTCCGGACTGGAAGCCGCTGCCGAGCACGTTGACGAGCTGGCTCGGTGGCCCCTTGCTCGGTGTGACGCTCGTCACTGTGACGGTCGCGGTCTGGGCCGCTGCGGGCTGGCTCACGAGCTGCGCGCCGAATGTGGCGGCGAGTGTGAGCGCTACGGCCACAAGGAGGCGGGACGCGTAGTACGCCAGGGCACTGAAAGTCATCGGAGCCTCCGAGGCCGGTGGGGAGACGGCTGCAGCACATGTTCTGGCTCAACCGGGAATTCCGCAAGAGTCTGGATCATCCGCTTAGGCTCTTACTTAGATGAGATTGCGAGCAGGCTGGAGGCGCTGCGGCGCGTTCAGGACGGCTAGACTGGCGCCGGCCTCGACCGGTCGAGGCCGGCGATTCCAGGAGTCTGGGTTCGAGGAGTCTGGCGATGCAGGTGAGCCCACACGTCCGCGCGGTCCAGGTACCGGATGAGAATCCGATGCACCCGCAGTACACGAATATCTACATCGTCGAAGGCGAACGCCGGCTGGTGATCGACTCCGGCGAGGCGATGGACCGGTACAAGTGGATGCTGCGCGGCTACCTCGCGGCGACCGGCAGCGAGCAGGCCTCGATGCTGGCGATCACGCATCACCACTTCGACCATGCGGGCAACCTCGAGTGGGCCGTGGACACGCTGAAGGCGCAAGTCGCGCTGCCGCAGTCCTCGATCAAGCTGCTCAAGGGCAAGCTGCCGAAGGACAACACGACACTGCACATCCTCGAGGATGGCGAGGTGATCGACCTCGGTGGTGTGAGCGTGCGCGTGATCTTCACGCCGGGGCACACGGTCGACTCGGTCTGCTACTACATCGAAGCAGAGGGTGTGCTGTTCACGGGCGACACGATGCTCGGTGGGAGCACCACGACGGTGAGTGACCTCGCCGCGTATCGCACGAGTCTGCGCATGCTCGCGGATCTGCCTGGCCTCGAGACGATCTGTCCTGGCCACGGGCCAATCATGAGCGGCGCGCGTCAGCGCATCCTCGACCTGCTCGCGCACCGCGAGTCGCGCGACAGGCAGATTGTCGGAGCGCTGACTGAAAGCACCGACCCGATTGCGGCTTGGGACATCATGCTCAAGGTGTATCCAGGCCTCGACAAGCGACTGCGTCGAGCGGCGACCGGCAACGTGGTCACGCACCTCAAGGCGATGCAGGCTGAGGGATCGCTGCGCGAGCAGCCGGGCAAGCCGCGCAAGGCGAACTCCTCGAAGCTCGCGAAGGATCGTGAGAAGGCGAAGCAGCGCGCGAAGCTGATCAAGGACGCCGAGAAGGCGCGCGCGGACGAGCGCAAGGAGCGCATGCGTGCGCAAGAGACGCCGCCCGACGATCAGTGGGTAGTGCCGCCGAAGTTCGAGCTACTCAACCGCAACTAGCGAATGGACGCCCGGCGCAAGCCATGCGTCTTGCTTATGGGCGGTGCGGCAATCGCACGACGGCGACGCCCTGGATCGGGCGCTCGCCGCGTTCGTTCTCGAGGTATACGTCGATCTTGGCCTGGTTACCCTCGACGTCGGTGACGAGGCCGAGGGTAACCAGGCGGTCGCCGTGCATTGCCGGGCGACGAAAGCTCGTGTCGATGCTCTCGAGCCAGCCTTCGTTGCCGATCCAGTCGGTGACGAGCTTCATGCAGATCGAGGTGTTCAGGCCGCCGTGTGAGATCGGCCTCGACAGACCGCTGTTCGAGGCGGCTGCGCCGTCGAGGAAGTAGCTCGCGTTGCCGCCGCCCTGCGGCGGTGCACCCTCAACCGCCGGCGGGCGGGTGAGCGTGAGGTACTCGGCGACCTGTTCCTTGGTCACGTCCCACGAGCCCTCGAATTCATCGGCGGGCTCGATGTCCTCGATGTAGCGCTGGCCGTCGACGTCGCGCGCGCGGTGGTGCCCGGGCTCGGGTGCTTGCGGCTCGGGTGCGCCGGCCGACGCGACCTGCTCGGTCTGCCGGTACAGCGACGAGGTGTCGCAGGTCGCCGTGGTGACGCCGTGCTGGTTTACGTAGGAGATGCGGCGAATGGCGAAGACCATCGTGCCGGTGCGGCCGGTCTTCGCGTAGACGTCCTTCACTTCCTCACGGAAGGAGAGCGTGTCGCCGGGGTGGACGGGCTCGAAGGCCTCGATGCGTCGCCCGCCGAGGAAGGTGCTGTTGCCGAACTTCACCTTCGGGTTGAGGACAGAGCGGACGGGCAGGGCGCTGACGAAGCCCGGAGGGGCGATGAGTCCGCCGTAGGGGCCGGCCGCCGCTTGTGCCTCATCAGTCCAGAGGGGATTGGTCTCGCCAAGCACCTCGCAGTACCGGGCGATCATCTCGCGTGTCACGATGACGCTGCCGGCGTCGCCGATGACGCCGAGCACGCTCTCGTCGAATGTGAACGGTCGCTCTTCGGTGGTCATGGCATCTCCCGGCACTGCACTCCACGGTGCTGTCGCCCGCGCGGGAATGTAGCACAGCGCCTCGACCCCGCCGTCTGTGGCTTGCTCTTGGACGGGGGGCACGTGTCATAATAGAACTGTGACGTTTCCTATACGGATCCTCCTCGTGGTGGCTCTCGCGCTGGTCGCGAGCTTCGTGCTGTCCTGCGGCGGCAAGCCGCAGCAGACGGTCACGGTCGTCTCGGCTACTGCTGTCTCGACCCCGCCACCGACGCCGGTTGCGACCGCCACACCTCGGGCCACGGCCACACCGGCTCCGGTGGTAAAGGCTTGCAACGAGCGCGCGACGCGCTGGATCGACGTCGATGTGTCGTCGTACCGCGTGCGCCTCATGGAGGGCTCGAAGGTCGTGCAGGAGGTCGGGCCGGTCGCCGTGGGGCGCGAGGTCGACACCGGGACGTACGAGTCCACGCAGACCGGCTGTTTCAGCATCTATAACAAGAACGCCGACCTGACGTACGATGCTCCATACAAGACGTACATCGCCTTCTGGGTCGGGTTCGATCCGCAGAAGGACAATGGATTCCACTCGTTCCTACTCGACTCGAAGGGGAGCGTGGTGGACGGCTCCACCGGCCGCATCTCGAACGGATGCATCAGGACCGGCCAGGCCGAGACGATCTTCAAGTTCGCCGAGGTCGGCATGCCGGTCTGGGTGCACGCCTAGCACCAACCCAGTGACTCTCGCGTGCCTGTGAGCGCGCATTTATGAGGTTGACGGTCGACGGGGATTTCGCCCGAGGCCGCCACAGAACGGAACACTCCCATCGCCACTGAGACTTCAGCGCCGGTCGCAACGCGCGACGACATCCGCAACGTCGCGATCATCGCGCACGTCGACCACGGCAAGACCACGCTGGTCGACGGCATGCTGCGGCAGTCGGGCCAGCTCGACGTGCGGCTGCAGATGCCCGACCGCGTGATGGATTCGAACGACCTCGAGCGCGAGAAGGGGATCACCATCCTCGCGAAGAACACCGCCGTCCGGTACGGCGGTGTGAAGATCAACATCATCGACACTCCCGGCCACGCCGACTTCGGTGGCGAGGTCGAGCGCGGACTGACGATGGTCGATGGCGTGGTGCTGCTCGTGGACGCGAGCGAGGGCCCGCTGCCGCAGACGCGGTTCGTGCTGCGCAAGGCGCTCGAATCAAAGCTGCCGATCATTCTCGCGATCAACAAGATCGACCGACCCGACGCTCGCATCCGCGAAGTGATCGACGAGGTGTACGAGCTCTTCCTTGACCTCGATGCGGACGAGGAGCAGATCGACTTCCCGATCGTGTACTGCAACGCGCGTGCCGGCACGGCCACGCTCGACCTCGACCAGCCCGGCACTAACTTGAAGCCGCTGTTCGACCTGCTGCTCTCGCGCATCCCTGCGCCGGTCTACACGCCGGGGCATTCGCTGCAGGCACTCGTTACCAACCTCGACGCCACACCGTTCCTCGGACGCATCGCGCTTTGCCGCGTGGTCGAGGGCACGATTCGCAAGGGCCAGATGGTGGCCTGGTGCCGCCGTGACGGCAGCATCCAGCAGGTGCGTGTCAGTGAGCTGTTGATCACCGAGGCGCTCGAGCGCATCGAGGCCACCGAGGCCAGCGCCGGCGACATCATCGCCGTGGCCGGCATCGCCGAGGTGACCATCGGTGAGACGCTCGCCGATGGTGATGACCCACACCCGTTGCCAGTGATTACCGTCGACGAGCCGAGCCTGTCGATGACGGTTGGTACGAACACCTCGCCACTGGCGGGACGTGAAGGTACGCAGCTGACGGGGCGACTGCTCAAGAACCGCCTCGATGCGGAGCTCATCGGCAACGTCTCGCTGCGCGTCGAGGACTCGGACCGCCCGGACACCTGGGTGGTGCAGGGCCGCGGCGAGCTGCAGCTGGCGATTCTCGTGGAGCAGCTGCGGCGCGAAGGCTTCGAGCTGACGGTTGGACGCCCCGAGGTCGTGACACGACGTATCGACGGCAAGGTGCACGAGCCGGTCGAGGCGCTCTCCGTCGACGTGCCCGAGGAGTACCTTGGCGTGGTGATCGCGCTGCTGTCCGTGCGCAAGGGCAGCCAACTGCGCACCGTGAACCATGGCACCGGGCGTGTGCGCACCGACTACGTGGTGCCGTCGCGCGGCCTGATCGGGTTCCACACCGAGTTCATGACAGAGACGCGCGGCACGGGCATCGCGCACCATGTGTTCGCGGGTTACGAGCCGTGGCACGGCGAGCTGCGGTCGCGGCAGACCGGCAGCCTCGTAGCTGATCGCCGCGGCCCGACGACTGCATATGCGTTGCTGAACCTGCAGGACCGCGGCCAGCTCTTTATCGGCGCCGGCGTCGAGGTCTACGAAGGCATGATCATCGGGGAGAACCCGCGGTCTGAAGACATCGACGTCAATGTGACGCGCGAGAAGAAGCAGACCAACATGCGCTCGGCGAACTCCGACGCGACGGAGAAGCTCGTGCCCGCGCGAACGCTGTCGTTGGAGCAGTCGCTCGAGATGGTGCGCGAGGATGAGTGTGTCGAGGTGACACCGCACTCGGTGCGGATGCGCAAGACGATTCTCGACCAGCACGGGCGCTCACGTGCTCGGGGCAAGGAAGTCAGCCGAGGCTAAAGCCTCCCTGCTGTAGCAATGAACACAGCCGGGGCATTGCCCCGGCTGTGTTGTGTCGTACTCGACGGGTTGAGTGCTAGCTGACCTCGGCCGCCAGTGCCTCGGCAGCAGGCGCTTCGTGGAACGAGCGGCGCAGTGTGATCTCGCGGAGCATGAACGTGATCACGAGGATGATTGCGGCCGCACCGGTTGTGCCCTTGAAGATGTTGCCGATGCCATGCGCCACGCCCTCGCGCTGCGCGAGGATCGTCTGGTCGAGCAGCTGTTGGCCGTTCGGTTCGGCGAGGATCGATTCCTTCACTGGCTCGAAGCGCTTCGCATCGAGGCTGACGGTGGGGTCGGCCTGGAACGCAGCGTAGGCCGCGGGCGGCAGCTGCTGACCGAACGACGCGCTCGCGCGCGTGAAGCCGGATGTGTACGAGGTCGTGAAGACGAGCCCGAGGATCGCGAGGCCCATGACCTGCGCGATCTGCAGGAAGAACTGGCGCGCGCTCGCGGCCACGCCCTGCTGGGACTGTGATACGGCGCCCTGGATGATGACCTGCGTCACAGGCATCACGAGGCCGGCGGACAGCCCCATCAACGACAGGACGATCACGATGTGCCAGTTCGAAGTCGTCGCGCTGAGCTGGGTCAGCAGGAAGGCCCAGACCAGCAGTCCCGCGGAGCCGACGATCATCTGGTACTTGTAGCGGCCCGTCCTCGAGATCAACTGTCCGGTGATGAGACCGCTGATGAACACGCCGATGCCTTGCGGCGTGATCAGGATGCCGGACATGCGTGCCGACTCACCCAGTGCGATCTGCACGTAGGTCGGTAGGAACTGGCCCGAGGAGAACACCATCGAGGCGAAGCAGAGCGAGATGAGGATCGCCTGCACGAACGGCACGTTCCTGAACAGCTCCAGCGGGATGATCGCCTGCGGGTGGCGGCGCTCCTGGAAGATGAACAGCACGGTGAAGAGCACCGCGACGGCGAAGAGGCCGATCGTCTCGGGGGCGACCCAGCCAAAGTTCTCCTGGCCCCACACGATGGCGAGGAGCAGCGCGGTGGTCCCGATCGCAAGCAGGCCCGAGCCCAGGAAGTCGATATTGGCGACTTTGCCGCCGATGCCGCCGCCTGCGGGCAGCCTCAGCCCGATGAACAGGGCCGCGAGCACGCCGACCGGCAGGTTGAGGTAGAAGCACCAGCGCCAGCCGGGGCCGTCGGTGAGGAAGCCGCCGAAGGTCGGACCGATCAGTCCGGCGAAGGTGAACATGCCGATGAAGAGCGGGAAGTACTTCGCGCGCTCGACGGGGGTGAAGAGGTCGCCGAGGGTGGCGAAGACGCAGGCGACGATGATGCCGCCACCAAAGCCCTGCACACCTCGAGCTGCGATCAGCAGGGGCATCGTCGGTGCCAGGCCACAGGCAGCCGAGGCAACTACGAAGAGCACGATGCCGGGGATGAGGAACGGCTTGCGGCCGAACATGTCGGTGAGCTTCCCGATTGGCGGGATGATCACCGTCGAGGTGAGCACGTAGAGCGTGAAGACCCACGGCAGCAGCTTGAAGCCGCCGAGGTCGGCGACGATGTGCGGCACGGCTGTGGCGACGATCGACTGGTCGAGGGCGACCAAGAACATCGTGAGCATCAGCACGTACATGAGCGCCAGCTTCTGGCGCAACGACATGGTCGCGCCCAGCGGGACGCGGATATCGGGCGTCGCGGACATCTCTAACCTCAGTTCTTGTGAAGTCAATATGTTAGCAGCGCCACACGATGTGCGCTGCCGCTCGGGACGCATCGTGCGCGCGCCGCGAGGCGCCCGAAGCACACAAAACCGTCACACGGCTGACTGTCGTACCGACCTCGAATAGGGATACCGGACTGGTGCCGGATCTGAATGTCTGGGGGGTGTGATGCGAGTGCTGATTCAAGCGGCGGCTGTGGCTGGGCTGAGTGGAGCGTTGCTGCTCGCCGCATGCGGTGGTGGCTCGACTGCCTCGAAGACCGAGGCGACGCCTGCGGCTACGAGTGCGGCAACGAAGGCTGCGACGGCAGCGGCCTCGGCGACGGCTGCTGCGTCTCCGGCTGGGGCGTCGAAGCGCACGCTGGGCGCGACCACGTTCAACGACCGTGGCACCGCGAACGGCACGGGCAAGACCGAGGTCGCTGTCTCGACAGAGAACTTCGCGTTCGCGCCCTCGTTCATCCAGGGCACACCGGGCTCGAAGGTCACGCTGGTCGTGAAGAACGACAGCGCGACCGGCCACAACGTGAGTCTCAGCGGGCAGTCGATCGATAAGAATGTCGCCGCCGGCGCCACGGAACGCATCGAGGTCTCGATTCCCGCGACGGGGGCGCTGCTGTTCTTCTGCAAGTTCCACGCGGGTAGCGGCATGAACGGCGAGCTGCTCTCGGGCGCCATCGAGCCGCAGCCAATCGCTACGAGCGCTGGCGGTGGTGCCGGCGCGGCACCGACGGCCGCGAGCGGCAGCAGCGAGTACGGCTACTAGCCGTGCCCCACGTCACCACCCTGTGACGTAACGAAAATTGAGATTGCCGTCGGGCCTACCGTCGATCCGTGAATCGATTGCAGGCCCGACGTGTCGTGGTCGCCTCGAACCGCGTGCCACCTCGGCCAGTCCCCCGATGGCCCGCGGTCCGTCGGGGGACTGGTCAGTGCGCTTCGTCCTGCGCTCGAGGCGCGCGGCGGCGTGTGGTTCGGCTGGAGCGGGCGCGCCGGCGACCCTGAGCAGCCCCTCCAGCGCTGGACCGAGTCGGACGTCGAGTACGCCACGCTCGACCTTCCGGACGGGGACATCGAGCACTACTACGAGGGCTTCTGCAATCGCGTGCTGTGGCCCCTGCTCCACGGCATGCCGGACCGTGCGCACCTCGATCCCACCGAATACGAGGTGTGGCGTGGCGTGAACCGGCGCTTTGCGGGGCGGCTGTGCGAGCTGCTGCAGCCGGATGACCTCGTGTGGATCCACGACTACCAGCTGATCCCACTCGATGAGGAGCTGCGCGCCTGCGGCTGGCGGGGCGCACTCGGCTACTTCCACCACATCCCGATTCCTGATGCAGTTGGCTGGTCGCTGCTCCCGCACGTCGAGGCGATCACGACGGCCTTCCGCGCGTACGACCTCGTTGCATTGCAGACGGATCGCGACCGCATGCGCCTCGCCTCCTACGTGGGTGAGCCCGAGTCACGCTTCGCGACACTGCCGATCGGCATCGATCCCGACGAGGTACGTGCGAGTGCCGCAGAGTGCTCGGACGACCCGTTCGCGGCGATCCGGCAGGGGCGCCAGGTCGTGTTCGGCCTCGACCGTCTCGACTACACGAAGGACGTGCCGGGGCGCTTCAACGCCTTCGCGTCGCTGCTCGAGGCGGAACCGACACTCGCGCAGGCCGCGATGCTCGTGCAGTGGTCGGCGCCGTCGCGCGAGAGCATCCCGGAGTACCAGGACGAACGCCGGCTGGTGGACGAGGCCGCCGAGCGTGCTCGACACGCCGCGCCGGACGCCGTCGACCTGCGTATCGAGGTGCTGTCGGCCGCTACGGTGGCAGCTGCGCTCCGGGATGCGGACGTCTGTCTCGTGACCTCGATCGCGGATGGGATGAACCTCGTCGCCAAGGAGTACGTCGCGGTGCAGGCGCCAACCATGCCGGGCGTGCTCGTACTGACGGACGGGTGCGGGGCTGCCGAGGAGCTGACGGAGGCGCTGATCGTGCCGAGCGGCGATGCTCTCGCGCTCGGGAAGGCGATTCGGATGGCGCTCGCGATGCCGTTGCCTGAGCGGGTTGAGCGCTGGCAGGCGCTCCTAGCGACGGTGGAGGCAAACACCGCCTCGGTCTGGTCGCAGCGATTCCTTACGCTGCTGGCGGAGCGGACCACCCGAACATAACAAGCGCTTTAGCAAGACTGTACGTTCAGGTCGGTGTGACGTATTGTCTTACCAACATGCGTAATCTTCTTCGACTCCTCCCATACATGAAGCGCTATCGCGGGGCGGTCACGCTCGCGTGGCTTTCGGTGTTCGTCTCTGGAGCACTGGTGCAGGTGAGCCCGCAGCTCGTGCGCTACGCGCTCGAGTACGGACTGAAGCCGACGTACGAGGTGCTTGCGGACGGATCGCGAGGCAAGTTCGCGGGCCTCGATGGCAACGAGTCGTTGCTGATCTACGCCTCACTCGCGGTGGTCGTGGCCGCGCTGGGTCGTGGTCTGACGCAGTTCGGTCAGACGTACCTCGGCGAGTCGCTGGGCCAGAAGATCTCGTACGACATCCGCAACGATGTGTATGACCACATCCAGCGCATGAGCTACGCGTACCACGACCAGGTCGAGAACGGCCAGAACATGTCGCGGACGACGCAGGACGTGGAGAACATCCGCATGTTCTTCGCGCAGGCGGTGTTCCGCATCGTCTACATCGCGGTGCTGATCGTGGTCAGCCTGATCTTCATGTTCCAGATCAACCCGCTGCTCGCGCTGGTGAGCATGTCGACGATGCCGATCGTCGTGTGGCGCTCCGTCGTATTCCAGACGCGAGTGCGCCCGCTCTGGACGGCGATCCAGCAGAGCCTCGCGGTCGTCACGCAGACCGCCGACGAGGCGCTCTCGGGCATCCGCGTCGTGAAGGCGTTCAGCCGCGAGGACTTCGAGAGCGAAAAGTTTGGCAAGGTCGTCCAGGCACAGGCTGACCTGAACCTGCAGCAGGCGCGGCAGATGGCAAAGAACCAACCACTGTTGCAAGGCCTGGGCATGGCGCAGATTGGCCTCACCACCGGTGTCGGCGCACTGTTGATCGCTCGAGGCCAGATCAGCGCGCCGGACCTGCTCGCATTCGCGCTGTGGCTGAACACGCTGCAGCTGCCGTTGCGCACCATTGGCATGCTCGTGAACGCGACGGCTCGTTGCGTATCGAGCGCCGAGCGCGTGTTCGAGATGATCGACGCGGAGTCCGAGGTGAGGGACGCGCCGAACGCGCATGAACTGGAGAACGCGCAGGGCCACGTGGTGTTCGACCACGTCTCCTTCGCGTACGGGACCGCCGCACCAGTGCTCTCGGACATCAGCATCGATGCGCAGCCCGGTCAGGTCATTGCATTCCTCGGCCCTGCCGGCAGTGGCAAGTCCACGATTGTGAACATGCTGCCGCGGTTCTACGACGTCACCGAGGGCTCGATCACCATTGACGGTCAGGACCTCCGCGAGGTCACGGTGGAGTCACTACGCAAGTCGATCGGCATCGTGCAGCAGGACGTGTTCCTGTTCATCGGCACGATTCGCGACAACATCGCCTACGGACGCCCCGACGCAACCCAGGAAGAAGTCGAGCGAGCCGCGAAGGCGGCGCGCATCCACGACTTCATCATGAGTCTGCCCGCGGGCTACAACGAATGGGTCGGCGAGCGTGGCGTGACGCTCTCGGGTGGCCAGAAACAGCGTGTCGCGATCGCACGCACGCTCCTGCTCGATCCGCGCATCCTGATCTTCGATGACTCGACCGCGAGCGTGGACTCGCAGACCGAGTACCTCATTCTGCAGGCGCTGAATGAGCTGATGCAGGGCCGCACGACCTTCGTGATCGCGCAGCGCCTCCGCACGGTGATGCGCGCCGACCAGATCATCGTGCTCGACCGCGGCAAGGTGGTGCAGCGCGGCACACACGCCGAGCTGCTCACCATGGATGGTCTCTACCGCCAGATCTTCGACCTGGAGCTCAAGGATCAGGAAGAGGCGCTCGGCGAGATCGCTGCAAACGAGCGACGGCAGGCACTCGAAGGCTCGAGTCCGGCCATCGCTGGAGGTGCCGACTAATGGGTATGTGGGGTGGCGGTGGTGCCGCCGGTTGGAGCACCAACATTGGTGGTGGTCGTGGCGGCCCAGGTGGTGGGCGCAGCGCCGACGGCTGGGACGATGAGTACCTCGGCAAGGTCTACGACGCCGAGGTTGTGAAGCGCCTCGGGCCATACCTGCGCCCGTACAAGCGCCAGATGGTGCTCGCATTCATCGCGATGTGCGTGCAGTCGATTACCACCTACAGCCAGCCGGCATTGATCGGCCTGACGGTCGCCGCCGGCGTCCGCGGTGACGAGCGACGCGTGCTGATCTACCTCGCGGCGCTGCTCGGTATGGCGGTGCTTGGCTGGATCGCGTTGTACACGCAGCAGATCACGATCAACACCGTCGGCAACAAGCTGCTCGTGGCGCTCCGCAAGGACATGTACGAGCACATGCAGGGCCTCTCGTTGAGCTTCTTCGACGAGATGGAAGTCGGCCGCATGATCAGCCGGCTGACCAGTGACGTCACCGTGATCCAGGACCTGCTCACGAGTGGGTCCCTGAACTTCGCTGCCGACTTCGTCGGCCTCGGCATCGTGATCGTGACGGTACTGCTGATTGACACGCAGCTCGCGCTCGTGACCTTCGCCATCGTGCCGCCGCTCGTGATCGTCATGCTGATCTGGTCAAAGTTCGCGAAGGCAGCCTTCGTCAACGTCCGCGTCAAGGTCAGCGCGCTCTACGGCACGCTCGCCGAGAACCTCGCAGGCGTGCGAGCGGTGCAGTCGATGTCGCGCGAGGGCGTGAACAGCGCTCGCTTCGAGCAGCTGAACCGCGAGAACCGCAACGCCGCGATCTGGGCCGGTGTGCTCAGCGCCGCTGTCCTACCCGTCGTCGAGCTCGCTGTCGCCATCGCGACGACCGGTGTGTTGATCGTCGGTGGCCTGCGGGCGCTGCACTCTTCCTCGGTGGATGTGGCGGCGCTGTTTGGCGTGCTCACCTCGTTCACGCTGTACGTGGGCCGGTTCTTCGACCCGATTCGTGACCTCGTGCTGCAGTACACGATGATCCAGCGTGCGATGGCCGGTGGTGAGCGCGTGTTCGAGGTGCTCGACACCAAGCCGCGCATCGTCGACCGCCCGGACGCCATCGAGCTCGACAACGTCGAGGGGCGCGTCGATTTCGACCACGTCTTCTTCCACTACGTCGCGGGCGTGCCGATCCTGCAGGACGTCGATCTGCACGTGCAGTCCGGCGAGACGATCGCGTTCGTTGGTCACACCGGCGCGGGCAAGACCACCATCACCAGTCTCGTGAGCCGCGGCTACGAGGTGACCGAGGGTGCGATTCGCATCGATGGCCACGACCTGCGCGACATCAAGCGCCGCTCGCTGACGCGCCACATGGGCGTCGTGCTGCAGACGCCATACCTGTTCAGCGGCTCGATTGCCGACAACATCGCGTACGGGCGCTCCGACGCATTGCGCGAGGACATCGTGCGAGCGGCGACCGCCGTCGGCGCCCATGACTTCATCGAGCGTCTGCCGCAGGGTTATGACACGTTGCTGCGACAGGGTGGGCAGAACTTCTCGGTCGGGCAGCGTCAGTTGATCTCGTTCGCCCGTGCCATCCTCGCGGCGCCGCGCATCCTCGTCCTCGACGAGGCGACGGCGTACGTGGACACGCAGACGGAGGCGATCATCCAGCGGGCGCTCAAGGAGCTGCTCAAGGGCCGCACCTCGTTCGTGATCGCGCACCGCCTCTCGACGATTCGTGAGGCGGACCGCATTGTCGTGCTCGACCTCGGCAAGGTCGCTGAGATCGGCTCCCACGATGAGCTGCTGGCGCAGGGCGGCATCTACGCCAACCTGTATCGCATGACCTACGAGAGCGAGCAGGCCGAGCGCCAGGACGAGATGCTGGGTGAGGACGCGGCGGTAGCCCGCCGACGGCGCGGCGAAGTCGAGGGTGAGGCCGCAACGGCTGGCGCCACGCCCTAGTCCGAATCAAGAGATACGCAGCACACGCCCGGCGCTTGCGCCGGGCGTGTGGTTTTCGTCTGATGGTCGGCACCAGACGACAGGGGGCGACGATGGATCTCGAACTCGCAGGCAAGACAGCGGTCGTGACTGGCGGCAGCCGCGGCATCGGCAAGGCGACAGCGCGGCAGCTCGCGCGCGAGGGTGTGGCGGTGGTCATTGCCTCGCGTGGCCTCGAAGCGCTCGAGGCGACCGCGAGCGAGCTGAGCGCGGAGACTGGCGGCCGGGTGATTGCGATCGCCGCTGACACGACCGATGACGCCTCGATTCAGGCGTTGTTCAGCCGCACTGTGTCCGAGTTGGGCCACGTCGACATCCTCGTGAACTCGGCCGCGCGTGTCGGTGGAGGCGGACGCCCGCCCGGCCTCGATGGCATCACGCACGACGCCTTCCTCGACGAGATGAACACGAAAGTCTTCGGTTACCTGCGCTGCTGTCAGGCCGTCGCGCCGCTGATGCGGGCGCAGGGCTGGGGCCGCATCATCAACCTCAGTGGCCTCGCGGCACGGTCGACTGGCAATGCGCTGGGCAGCATTCGCAACGTCTCCGTCGCTGCGCTCAGCAAGAACCTCGCGGACGAGCTCGGGCCGCACGGTATCAACGTGACCGTGGTGCACCCGGGCACGAGCCGTACCGAGCGCACGCCGAGCATGCTCGAGACCATCGCGACGCGGGATGGCATCAGCACTGAGGAGGCGGAGCGCCGCCTCGCGAACAACACGCTGGGACGCTTCGTCACCGCTGAGGAGATCGCGGACGTGATTACGTTCCTCGCGTCACCTCGATCCGTGTCGATCAACGGCGACGCGGTCGTGGTCGGCGGTGGCTCGGGGAGCTCGATCTTTTACTAGGGCGCGACGACCATGCGCAGCAGCGCATCGGACATCTGCTGCTTCACGCCAGCGTCGGTGAGCTGCGGGAACGACAGCACGATGTTCTGGTTCCAGTAGGTGACCGCACCGGTCGGCAGGCAGCCGCCGGTGCGGAACGCGAGCGGCGCGCCGCGCTCGACGGCCCAGTCGGCGGAGAGCGCGGGCGGCGAGGCATACACGAACACCATCGCGACCTGCGAGCCGTTCGCGCGATACGCGCGCGGCTTGGTCGCGCCGCATGCCGCGATCTGATCGGCAGCCTCGACCTTCAGGCCGGCAGCGGTCCACGCACTGATGAGCCTGTCACCCGATAGCGGTGCGCCGGTATCGCCTGCGGGCGGTGTGGGGGACGTAGTGGCTGCGGCCGCGGGTGCAGTTGATGCCGCACCAGTCGGCTTCGCCGTGGTCCCGGGGGCTGCGCCACGGTTGTTCGGCTGTGCTTCGGCGCGCGGCGTGGAATCGCGTGGCTGCGCGACGATGGCGAGCAACATCACCACGAGGGCGACGCCGCCCACGACGGCGAGCGCGGCCGTGGGGTGCGTTCGCGCTTGGGCCTCGAGCTGTGCGATGCGTGGTCGGGCCGTAGCAGACGCGCGAGCCCAACTCGCACGCGCGCTCGTGAGCCGCGGTGTGGCGTCCGTATCGAATGCCAGCGTGCGGACGGGACGAGGCGCAGGCGGTCGGCCGGGGAGACTTGGTGGTTCGAGGTCAGGCGGTCGCACGGGCGCATGGCGACGGCGGGTGGCGTCGCCGCGCAGCATCAGCATCGCGATGCCGGCGGCCACGAGGACGAATGGCAGCATGGCCACGATGTGCATCGCAGTCCCTTCGCCATTCGATCATAGAGAACGGCCCAAGGCTTCGAGCACGGGAACGTTACAGAGCGAGCGGCATCTGCAGGGCGCCGATGTGGCCGCGCGATGGCTTCCCGAGCTGGCGGAACTCCTCTAGGCGGCGGCCGGCAGCCTGCTCGGCGTCGACCTCGCCCTTGCGGGCCTTGCTCTGGTACTGCCAGATGTGGCGCCCCTCGTGCGCGGCGACGGAGACGAGCGCCTCGCGCCAATTGGCGAACTCGAGCACCGGTGAGTGCTTGCCGCCATATCCGTGCTGCGAGATCACGCGGCGCTCGAGGTAGACCGTGCCGTCGGTGGCGCGCCGCTGTCGGAACGTCTCGTTGAGCGTCGGGATGAGCTTGGTGACGCCCACCCACTTCACCTCGGTGTGCATGTTCGAGCACGGGAAATGCTGTGGCGCGCCGATGCCGATCGTGACCAGGCGGTCGACGTCAGGGTCCTTCGCGCGCGTGGAGATCGAGGGGATGCCGTCGTAGGCGCGACCTCGGTAGGCGACCGAGGCGTTCTTCACATGCACCGCTAGGCGCTCGTGGTCGATCTCGCCCATGGCGAACTCGACGAGCAGCGCCACTTCGTCGGCAGGGTAGCGGCTGGTGTTCTTCAGCTTCATACGCACGCACGAGCGGGGGGAGTCCTGCTCGCAGCCATGATACGACTCGTGCCTTACAGGGGCAGGATGCCGAGGCGCGCGGCCACTGAGACCGCCTCGGTGCGGGAGCGAGTGCCGAGCTTGGCGAGCACGCTGCCCACGTGGAACTTCACGGTGTGCTCGCTGATGCCAAGCGCGAGCGCTGCGCCACGGTTCGTCATGCCGCTGGCGAGCAGCTGCAGCACCTCGATCTCACGAGGTGTGAGGGGGGCGCCCGCGGGGGCCTCGCCGCTTGGTGGCTCGTGCGTGGCGAAGGCGGGGTCGATCACACGCAGACCTGCCGCCACCGCGCGCACGGCGAGATCGAGCTCGGTCGCGCTGGCGTCACGGCGCAGTAGCGCGCCGGGCGCGTCCTCGGGGATCACGAGTGTGGTGCCAGGCTCGGCGAGCACGACGGTCGCGACCTCGCGGTCGACCTCGAGCTCCGTGCCGGCGTCGAGCACCAGTACATCGACGCGCTCCTCAAGACCATCGAGGTCGCCCTCGTGTTCCGGGACGCGTTCGACGACCTGGTGCCCTGCTTCTCGCAGCAGCGCCATCAGCCCCGCGCGGATCGCGGGATAAGCGGCGGCCACAGCGACACGGAGGACGGGCACAGGCACCTCGGGAGCAGCGTTCGAGCGCGCGCGACGCGGCGGCGTGGTGCCGGCGCGTCGCGTCGCTTCGATCGTACCGCTCGCGGCAGGAGTCACGTACGTCTCTGCTCGACTACTACTGAGGTCGCTCGCCGAGCGTGGCGCTCACCTCGTGCGGTGCGCCGCCACGCAGCAGCTGCAGTTTCACGGTCGCGCCCACGCGCTCGGCCCCGAGTGCGGCCTGGAGCTCCTCGGCGCGAGTGGTCGGGGTGCCCTCGATGCCTAGCAGTACGTCGCCGACCACGAGGCCCGCGTGCGCGGCTGGCGAGTCGGTCTCGACGCTCACGATCAGCAGGCCGACCTCCTGGTCGCCCGCGCCGGTGACGCGCACGGCCTGGCTGCCGATGCCGATGTAGGCGCGGCGGATGCGGCCGTGCGCCTGCAGCTGCGCGGCGACCGTCGCGATCGTTGCAGTGCTGACCGTCACGTTGCCGACGCGGAACCTCGAGGTGTTCATGCCGAGCACGCGCCCGGCCGTGTCGATCAACGGGCCACCCGAGAAGCCGGGGTAGAACGTCGTGTCAGAACGGATGGTGCCCTGGAGTTGCGTGCCGATGCGGACCAGCGTGCGGTCGCTGACCGCCGCAATCACGCCGAGTGAGGCCTGCGGGTTCGCGCCTGGCCGTCCGACGGCGAGTACGAGGTTGCCGACGCGCGCGCTGCCCTCGGGCGCTGGTTCGGCGGTCGTGAGTGCCGCCGACACGCGGATCAGTGCTAGGTCTGCGCCGGGGTCGCGGCCGACGAGCTCGCCGCGCGTTTCCTCGCCGTTCGGCAGGCCGACGCCGATGTGCTCCTCGTCCTCGATGACGTGGTCTGAGGTGACGATCAGGCCGTCGCCCCACGCGATGCCGGTGGCAGGATAGCGACGCCGTGCAGAAACCGTGAAGGTCGAGGCGCCTACGCGCTCGACGGCGTCGGCCAGGCCCTCGGAATACTCGTGTAGTGAATTGGTGGTCATGGTGCGCTCCTTCGTGCGAGTCACGCGCTTCCGGCTCTTCGCCTGGCGGCTCATCACGAGATCGAGGATGCGCTGAGTCCGCCGCCGCGCCATCACCCGAACGGGCAGGTGCGTACCCGCTCATTCGCGCAGCGCGTACGATGAGGCCGACCGCGTCACAACGATTGAGGCGACCCGCGTGTTCCCGATCCGCGACCTCAACCCGACGAGGATCACGCCGATCGTCACGATCGCGCTCATCGCTATCAACGTGCTCGTGTTCCTGTTGTGGCAGCCGCATCTCAACGAGGCGGCGGGCGAGGAGTTCGCGTATCGCCACGCCGCGATCGCGTGCGAGGTGACACAGGGCCAGCCGATCAGCGTCGCGGAGTTTCAGTCTGATCGATGCATTGCGTCATCAGGCGCACCGATCTTCCCCGATAAGCAGCCGTACGCCGCGCTGTTCGTCTCGATGTTCTTGCACGCCGGCATCGCGCACATTCTCGGCAACATGTGGTTCCTCTGGCTCTTCGGCAACAACATCGAGGAAGCCTTCGGCACGCTTCGCTACGCCGCGTTCTACCTGATCGGTGGCATGGTCGCGGCGCTCGCATTCGTCGCGGTGCATCCGAGTAGCGTCGTGCCGTTGGTCGGTGCATCTGGCGCGATTGCGGCCGTGCTTGGCGCATACCTCGTGCTGTTCCCCGGCAAGCTCGTGTTGTCGTGGGCGTTCATCACGCTGATCCCGGTGCCGGCGGTGATCTTCCTCGGACTCTGGTTCGTGGGGCAGTTCGCCGTAGGTGATGCTGGTGTCGCGTGGGAGTCGCACGTCGCGGGCTTCGTCTTCGGTGCGCTCGTCACGCTCGTGTTCCGAGGATCGCTGCTGCGACGCATCCGAGGTGCACAGGGACCGCAGTGGGGCGGCTCATACTGAGCTCGTTGTCTGGACTGACTGTGCTCTCGTGCTCTTCGCGCGAGCGCTCATCGCGTAGAAGGGGCTACCAATGCCTGACCGAATCGAATCGCTGCTGGCCGAGCTCTCCGAAGCGGCGGGGCCGACCGGCTTCGAGGGGCCCGTGCGCGCGATCGTGCGCCGCGAGCTCACGCCACTGGCTGATGGCATCGAGACGGACGGCCTCGGCTCGCTGATCGCACGCCTCGACGCCACGAGTGGTGGCGAGGACGCCCCGCGCGTGATGCTCGCCGGCCACATGGACGAGCTCGGGCTGCTCGTGCGTCGGATCACGCCGGAGGGCTATCTCAAGTTCCAGACGCTTGGCGGGTGGCTCGACCAGGCGCTGATCAACCAGCGCTGGCGGGTGCTCGGCAGCAAGGGCTCGGTGCTTGGCGTGACCGGCATCAAGACCGTGCACGTCATGAACGCCGACGCGCGCGGGCGTGTGTTCCCCAAGGACGACATGTTCATCGATGTCGGCGCGACCAGCGCCGAGGACGCCGAGGAGCGACTGGGTATCCGCCCCGGCGACCCGATGGTGCCGGACAGCCACTTCGAGGTGTTCGAGGGCAGCAAGCTTTATCTCGGCAAGGCGTGGGACGACCGCGCCGGTGTCGCCGCGATGATCGAGGTGGTGCGCCTGCTGAAAGCCTCGGGCCACCCGAACCACGTCTTCGCTGCGGCGACGGTGCAAGAAGAAGTCGGCCTGCGCGGCGCCGAGACGAGCGCGCACGCGATTGCGCCGGCCATCGGCATCAACCTCGAGTCAGGTGTGGCGGGGGACTACCCCGGCATCAGCCCTGATGAGGCGCAGGAGAAGCTCGGCGGCGGGCCGGCGATCTTCCTGCACGACACCTCGATGCTGCCGAACTTGAAGCTGCGCGACCTCGTGATCGACGTGGCGAAGGAATACGGCGTGCCTCTGCAGTTCAACGTGCTGAGTGCCTACGGCCAGGACGGCGCGATGGTGCAGCGCACCGGCGCGGGCGTGCCCGCGATCAACATCACGGTGCCGACGCGCTACCTGCACTCGCACAATGGCGTGATTCATCGCGAGGACTTCGACCGCGCGGTGATGCTCGTCGCGGCGCTCGTGCGGAAGCTCGATGCAGCGACGGTGGCTGCGCTGCGCGCGTTCGACTAGCTAGTCGAGGCGTCCTCGGAACGCTGCTCCGGGCGGGTGAGTGTCTGTACGAACTTCGTGAAGCTCTCGACGGTCGGCACGAGGAACGGCGTGGTGCGCTGGTACTCGCGGTAGGCGTCGCCGAAGACGTTGGTCAGTACGGCCTGCTCCTGGAACGTCACGTGCGCGATGTCACCGGCGATCATGATCGGCGCGGCTAGCAACGCGCTCGAAGCGCGCGCTGCTAGCCGCGGTGGCGATGATCGCGAACGAGAACCAGATCACGCCCAGATGCCGAGCGAGCGAGTACGTCCCGGTCGTGACGATCTGGTCGGTGTGACCCTGGTCGACCCAGCCCTTGCGGAACGGGATCTCGATCATGATCGAATAGAACATCGCGCACCAGCCGAGCGGCGCGATCACCATGCACAGCGCGCGCAGCAGGAACGGTGGGTGCAGCGTCTTCGGACCGCGCACGATCTCGACGAAGCTCGCGAGGTGGCTGATGCCGCTCAGCGCGAGCAGGTACGGCTTCACGCGCGGCGTGTTCTTGAGTGCGGCGAGGTCGTGGAGCATGCCCCACGCGTAGCCCGCGAGGTTCAACAGGATTGCAGTCATTGGGCGCACCTTCTGGTCTCCTCGGAGTCTCGAGGAGTTATACCGCGCGCTGAGCCATGTGACGAAACCCCAATTGACGAAACGGGGAGCTACGCAGCCTCGGCGGGGCGGTGCTGGTCGTGGCCGACGGCGCGGATGAATGCCTCGACCATCTCGGGGTCGAGCTGCGTGCCGGCGACGCGTCGCAACTCCTCGCACGCCTCGGCCCAGCTCAGGCCTTTGCGATAGGGGCGGTCGTGCACCATCGCGGAGAACGAGTCGGCCACACTCACGACGCGCGCGAGCCTCGGGATCTCGTCACCCGCGAGCCCACGCGGGTAGCCGCCGCCGTCATAGCGCTCGTGATGGCAGCTGACGATGTCGATCACCTCCTGCATATCGAGCAGGCCGCGCACCATCTGCTCGCCCAGGATCGGGTGGGCGCGCATGAGGTCCCACTCGTCGGGGGTGAGGCGGCCCGGCTTACGCAGCACCCACGCCGGCGTGCCGATCTTGCCGACGTCGTGCAGCAGGCTGCCGAGCCACAGCGCGTAGCGCTCGCGGTCGGGCAGCGCGAGCTCGTCAGACACGAGCAGTGCGAACGCCGCGATCTGCTGCGAGTGCTCGCTCGTGTAGGGGGCCTTCGCATCGATGATGTCGAGCAGCGCTCGAGCGACCCGCAGTTTCTCGGGGTCTTGCTCCAGGAGCTCGCGCACGGTCGGTCGGTCGGTGTGCACCCCCCCGGTGCGTCGCATCGCGAAGCGCTGCTGCAGTAGTTGCGAGTCGGCCGCCGAGACGAGCGCGCGCACGGTGTGCCCCGCATCTGGGAATGTCGCGAGACCCCACGAGATGCGTGTCGGCAGCCGCTGCTCAGCGCCGTCGGGGCCGGTGGCGACCAGCGAGAGCCGCTTCACGGCCCGCGCCACGCGCAACATCGACTCGCTGGCTGATTCGGCGTTGAGGCCGGGCATCACGACCAGGAACTCGTCGCCACCGTAGCGGCCGACGACATCCTCCTCGCGCAGTGACTCGCGCAGCGCCGTAGCGATCTTCTTCAATGCCTCGTCACCCAGCAGGTGGCCATGCACGTCGTTGAGCATCTTGAAGTTGTCGACGTCGATCATGGCGACGCTGACCTGCTGGTTGGAGGCCTCGGCCGCCGCGACGAACTCGGGCACGACCTCCTGGAGGTGGCGGTGGTTCGGCAGGCCTGTGAGGAAGTCGGTCTGGGCGCGCTCGCGCATCTGCTCGAACAGCAGCGCGCTGTGTATGGCGAGGCCGGCCTGCGCCGAGATCAGCGTGAGCGTGTCGAGCTCCGCGATGCTGAACGCCGAGTCGTAGACCTTGGGCGCCACCAGCACGCAGCCGACCAGCTCACCGCGCGCCGCGATCGGCGACACGATGTGGTCGAGGTACGGGCGGAACTCGGCGACATCCGCCTCGTCGAAGGAGTGCTGCGTCAGCATCTCCTCGAGCGCGCGAGGCGTGAGCGCCTCGGCGGCGGCGGCGATGGCCTTGAGGACCGGGTTGTCGCGGCGGATCGCCCACTCGGGGCGTAGCCGCTGGAACGGGCCGGCCATGGCGGCAAGGCGCAGTCGCTCGCCGTCGGGCTCGATGAGCATGATCGCGACGCAGCCGCTCTCGGTCGTGCGCTGGGCGAGCGAGCTGACCTTGCTCGCGATCGTCTCGACGTCGCGAATCTCGAGTGTGTGCCGGGAGAGTGCGACCACGGCCTGCTCGCCGACGAGGTGACCACCGATGAGCAGTCGGTCGACGGCATTCTCCGTTGCTGCGCGCATGAACGGCGCGCTGAACCCGACGATGTACATCACGCCGAACGCGAAGGTCGCGCCACTGATCGTGCTGAGCAACGGTCGCATCTGCGGGAAGGCGATCGCCATCACCGTCAGCGCGAGCACGATGCTTGGCACCGTCGCCACGATGCGGACGACACTGCGCCGCATCAGCACGTCGATGTCGAACATGCGGTAGCGCACCGCTGAGAAGGCCATGATCGCTGCGGCGACGAAGTTCGCGGCGTGGTCGAGCGGGAGCTGTCGCAGCACGCCGACCAGGTTCGTGATCATCCCCATGAAGATGCAGACCACCGCGACGGCGGCGAACTTCAGCTTGTTGCGCTCGAATGGGTCACGCTGTGCGCGGTAGTTGAAGATGATGTAGCCCACGCTCAGCGCGTACGGCACAAACATGCACCCAATGGTCATGACCGCTAGCACTGCGGTTCGTTCGAGAGCGGACATGCTGGGGTCGGGCGTCACGACGGCACGGTCGAGTAGTCCGCTGAGCGTGAAGACCGAGCCGATCGCGATGATCACGAACGCGGCGTACTGCGCGCGTTTCGACCAACGTGACGGGTAGAGGTCCTGCAGCATCAGCAGGAACACCGGGGCGACGATCATCCCGAACGCTTCGAGGCTGCGCAGGAAGAATGCCTGCGCAGGACCGCCGGCCGGGCTCAGTCGCCAGATGAACGAACAGGTGCTCCAGGTCGCCATCAGCACGAGGTACACGAGCACCACGCGTGACGACCGAGCGGCGCCCCGGCGGACGAGCGTCAGCAGCCCGGCATAGCACAGGGCTGACAGCAGCGGCACGACCGCCAGGACGGTATCGCTCATCTCGTTCCCATTGGCTCGTTCTCGTGCTCCTTCACCAATTCCGCGAGGGCCGCGTCCGTCGCGTTCATGTGCAGCGGCTTCAGCTGGCCGAGGTCGGCACCCTGCTTGCGGCGTGACTCGACGTAACGGCGCGAAGGCGCCGATCGGCAGGTACGTGACGCGCAGCGGCTTGAGGCCGGCCATGGTCTCGAGGTCGGCCCAGTCGGGCTCGAGGCGCTTGAGGGCCTCGTTGATGCGCTCGTGTGCCTCGTCGGAGCGCAGCGGCGAGCCTGGGCGCGGCTCGATGCGCACGTGCAGCGTCGGCTGGGAGTTCTCGATCTCCTTGCGCGCGACCCAGTTCACGTAGGGGACGCCGGCCTCTTCGATCGCTGCCCAGACCGCGCGCTCGGTGAGCTTCACGAAGCCAGCGAGGTCGATGGTGTCGGAATGACGCCCATACGAGACCGCCTGGGGCAGCTGAATGCCGCTCAGCGAGTTCGTGCGGTCGGTGATCCGGAAGATGTCACCGGTGCGGTACCGCACCATGGCCCCTCCGAAGAAATTGGTGATCACCATCTCGTAATTCTTCCCGGGCTCGACCTCGTCCAGCAGGACGGTACGAACGGGCGCAGCACCCGCTGCATCCGTCATGAATTCATCTTCGGGAATGAACTCCAAGAAGTTGAGGGTTGGGCAGAAAGTCAGTGACGTTTTATCCCAGCCCTGGATGCCCACGAGGAGCCCTTCGGAGCTCACGAACATCTCCAAGGGGTAGACGCCCCAGTACTGGCGGATCTTTTCGCGGAACAGGCTGGCGTCGCCGCCGCCGACTGGAATGCCGATCGGCTTGAGCGCGTCCTTGGGGTACAGCCCCCGTCCGGCGAACTTGGCGGTCGCCACAGCGCGCCCCATCCGTGCAAACGCACGAGGGTTCTTCAGACGGTCGAGGATGCTCCCAGGGGGCTTCCGCTGGCCGAACGTCTCGCCAAGGCCGGCGAGCACAGAAGGCATCGCCATGCGGGCGGCAAACTCCATGCCGGCCGTGTCGGGGTGCGGGAACATGCGCACGGGCCACATGTGGGTGCCCATCGCCTCGACGATCGTGCCGCTGCCGTAGGGGACGGGCGCGGTCATGTTGAGGATGCGGGCGCCGGGCTTGAGCCGGACGTCGCCACGCTCGCGGGCGGCACTCAGCAGGAACACGCCGGTCGTGACCCAGTTCATCTCGTCGAAGCGTGCCTGCGGCAGCGGGATCTGCTTCGGATTGGCGCGGGTACGGCCCGAGGTACGAATCCATGAGACAGGCGCGCCGCCGATCGAGGCGTTGTCCTTCTGGCCGAGCGTCGACTCGTACGGGTCGTAGCCGGTGATCGGGACGCGCTCGCGGAACTCCTCGATCGTCCGAGGTGGGTGCTCGCCGAGGATCTGGCGCCCAAGTGGCGTTGTCGGCAGCCAGGCGAGCGTCGCCTCCATGCCGGCACGCTGCACCTCCATCGCCTGTTCGAGGTCGTAGTCGAGGAACCCGAGCGTGCGCTCCCAAAGCGCCGCCGGCCCGCGCTCGCGGAACAGCCTGAGTGCGTCGTCCATGTCGCAGTCCCTGTCTCGCGCGAGCCCCGCGCGTGTCCATATCCGCCCGTGGTAGGCGAGATATGGCCGGATTCTGGGGGGACTGGGAGAGATCAGTAAAGATTCGGTAAAGAGGAAGGCGCTACGGTCTGGTCAGGCTGCTTAGACCTCCGCCTGGCCTGCGAGGCGCTCACACAGCAGCGCATAACGCGCTGGGTCGGCGACGAACACGGTCACGAGGATTGCGCGCAGGGTGCTGTCGCCCCAGGGCGTCGAGTACGAGTCATCGAGGTGCTCTTCGAGCGTCCGCGCGAGCGAGGCCAGTCGCCGCCGGTCGTGCTCGAGCAGGCCGATCAGCGAGGGGATCGTCGCCGCCGCGTACATCACAGCGCCGATCGTCGCCGCGTGCCGGTCGAGGCGCGGTGACTCGAGTCCGCTCGCACCGGCCGCGATGGCACCGAAGGTGGAGGCTGCCAGCTCGGTGGCTGCCACAAGCGAGGCGACGTGCCAGCGCGGCGAGCGCTCACCCGGAGCGGCACGGTCGGCGTGCTGCTCGCCCAGCAGCCGGAACGCCATCGCCAGGCGCAGGTGCAGCTCGCCGCCCGTCTCCTCGACTTCCTCGAGCGAGAGGTGCATCAGCGTTTCATCGGCTGAGGAGGGGAGACCGGCGTTCGTGCGACACTCCTGTACGCTGGGCGCATGGGACGGATCAGCCTGACAACTCATCTTGTCGTGCTCGCCGCAATGGTCGTCAACCTCTGGGTGGGCGGCGACCTGGTTGAGGTATGGGCTGGCCACGTCGCACGCTCGGCCTTCGAGCTCACGCTGATCGCTGGCTACGTCGTGCTGGTGCTTGGGCTGGGCCGCCAAGAAGGCGAGGCGGGCGAGCGAGACGAGCAGCCTCGTCGCTAGTCGCGCATCCGGCGTGGCCCGGGCAACGGTCGCTTCGTGGCCTCGAGGTCGGCATCGAGCGCATCCGAGGCGTGCAGCAGCGCTCGCTGCGCCGCCCCGATGCCGGCGTTATAGAACAGCGGCGCGAGTTCCTCGGCGACCCAATCGAGCGTCACCATTGCTGCGAGGTCACCCGGCTCCTCGCCGGTCTCCTCGCGCAGGTGCGCCTTGATGCGCTCGAGTGCAAGCTCGCGGTCCTCTTTCGACAGAGGCACGCCATCAATGGGCACTAGCGGAACCGCCGCACCAGTGCCTGCGGCACGAGTGCGCTCCACTGGACGGTGACGTAATCGAGCCGCAGCAGGGCGAAGAAAGCCCCGATGCTGGCGGTCACGACCGCGATGCGCACGAGGCCGATCCCGGCACCCTGCCACCAGCCAGCGATGGCGGCGACATAAAACAACGAGAGCAGCGTCGTCACCGACAGCATGTAGAGCAGGTGCCAGACGCCGAGCCCGTTCCAGTGCCATGGCCGCGGCATCGACCAGTTCACGATGCCTCGCAATGCCTGGACGATGTGGAAGTAGGCCGTGATGGCGATTCCGAACCCGAAGGCGACGAGCAGGGTGGTGGGTGTGACCAGCCCGAGATGGTCATGCAGGGTCGCTACCACGAGCACATTCACCAGCGGCAGCAGGATCCCGTCCCCGAAAATCGAGGATTTGTAGTCGAGGCTGCCTCGGAGCTCGTTCAGGAACGGGTGGTGCACCGCGATCAGATAGAGGTTGAGGGCCGCGCCGGCTCCAAAGCCGAAGAAGAAGGTCGCGATCGCGGTCGTCCACAGCGGGTGGGCCGCAATCGGGCCGGGAATCAGGTTCCAGAGTGCGTCCATGCGCCCATCCTACGCCCGCGTGTGAGCTCGGTCGCCGCGTGCCTTGACCCCCCGATCGGCCCCCATCTACGATCGACGCCCGCGACCGTACTCCGAGGGCGATTAGCTCAGCTGGTCAGAGCGTCCGGTTTACACCCGGAAGGTCAGAGGTTCGATCCCTCTATCGCCCACCATTCGCGCCCCGGGTCGGTCGCCACTCGTATTGATTCTGCTTGTCCACACTGCATACACTCGCCTCGCACACACCTCGAGGTCTTCGAGCGGGGGATCTATGCCCAGCCGCAGCACGCACGAATGGCTAGAGGGCGCGTACGCCAAGGCCGCCGAGCGCACCAAGGAGCGCCAGAAGCGCTTCGAGTCGTCCTCGGGCGCCGAGGTCGATGCGACCTATGGCCCGGAAGCCCTCGCTGACTGGAACTACCACGAGAAGCTCGGCTTCCCCGGCGAGTTCCCGTTCACCCGCGGCGTCCAGCCCACGATGTACCGAGGTCGTCTCTGGACGATGCGTCAGTACGCTGGCTTTGGTGACGCCGAGGAGTCCAACCATCGCTACAAGTTCCTGCTCGAGCAGGGGCAGACGGGTCTCTCCGTTGCCTTCGACCTGCCGACGCAGATCGGCTACGACTCGGACGACATCCACGCGGAGGGCGAGGTCGGCAAGGTCGGCGTCGCCATCGCGTCACTCGAGGACATGGAGACGCTGACCGAGGGGCTGCCGCTCGACAAGGTCACGACGTCGATGACCATCAACGCGACCGGCTCGATCCTCCTCGCGATGTACGTCGCAGCAGCGAAGAAGCAGGGTGCAGACCTGAGCAAGGTCGGCGGGACCATTCAGCACGACGTGCTCAAGGAGTACATCGCGCGCGGCACCTACATCTTTCCGCCTCGCCCCTCGCTCCGCCTCATCACGGATGTCTTCGCGTGGTGCAAGGACAACCTGCCAGACTGGAACACGATCTCGATCTCCGGCTACCACATGCGCGAGGCGGGCTGCACGGCGGCTCAGGAGCTCGCGTTCACCTTCGCTGACGCCATCGAGTACGTGGACGCCGCGATCGCGGTCGGCCTGACG
>Ga0114969_10000292_pt1 | contig 42383 bp, 39 predicted proteins | sample M_130807_MF_Meta_FD_87316 | JGI IMG/M metagenome (GOLD analysis project Ga0114969, IMG submission 87316) | Freshwater microbial communities from Lake Montjoie, Canada to study carbon cycling - M_130807_MF_MetaG | ecosystem: Environmental > Aquatic > Freshwater > Lake | place: Lake Montjoie... | reverse complement strand
TAGGCCGTCACTGGCGTAGGCTCGCCGACACTTTATGCCGGCTTGCTAGGCCGTCACCGGCGTAGGCTCGCCGACACTTTATGTCGGCTTGCTAGGCCGTCACCGGCGTAGGCTCGCCGACACTTTATGTCGGCTTGCTAGGCCGTCACCGGCGTAGGCTCGCCGACACTTTATGCCGGCTTGCTAGGCCGTCACCGGCGTAGCTCAGTGGTAGAGCACCTGGCTTTTAACCAGGTAGCCGCGGGTTCGACACCCGCCGTCGGTATTTTTTTTATAAGTAGAAGGGTGTGCATGGCAGATAAAATAGAAAAGCCTAAAATCGATACAATTTCTACATACCAATGCGAATGCGAATTGTGTTGTTGGAAACGCGATATTAAAAAGGCTGCCACACCCGTAAATCCGAGACTGGCGGTGATGAGCACAATCGACGGGCTTCTAAGCAGCATTCATGCAAGCAATAGAAAAATAGTTCTATCAAAGATCCAGCGTGCTAAGAACTGAAATATTCGTCCAGTTCCGCATCCAACTCCTCATTTGTCTTTCTGCACTGTCTCCAGACTTCCTGCATACTATACGGAACAAATCCTCCTGGCTCTCCCCTGCTACCCAAGTCTCTTGCTACGTCTTGTGCGACCTCTATGAAACCTCTCAAATTCCAACTGATCATATGAATCGGTTTTACCTGATTTGGATGAAAGTCCTCTTCCGGATAAACGGACACATTTCCAGGAATAAGATTGGCAAAATCATGCGCTTCCAAAACTCTCCATGATGGGAATCGCACGAGAATATCGGAGGCACAATTACGGCGTATCCAAACAGTCGGCATGGTTGTGGTGGAAATTGCGTTCCATTCTTATTCATTTTTTATTCTACGGCATAGAATGTTCGAGTCGGCTAAACGCTGCTTCTATTCTCTTGCCGACTTAATCGGCAAAGAGTTATTTTTGAAACTCTGCACAGATTATATGGATAATCATGTGAAGAAACCGGAGTCTCCAGAGAGATTTAGACCAACGGGCATTTTAAATGCCCGTTGGCCGCCGGCCGCTGAGTCATTTGAAGGCACAAATTGCGGGGCAACGCCCCGCAAAGTGCCCGTTTCAAATGCCCAGCGGTCTAAAATGTCCGAGCCGTATTATCATCCGTCTGTGATATATGAGTGGAACAAATAGATGGACAATATTTACAACATGAACCCTGGCTGGCTTATTTATGGCACCCACAAATTTATTATATTTGTGTTTTTAGTAATTTTTGCAAGTCGCCCGAACCTCCGTCCGCTCCTGATTGCCGTCTTTATTCCGATCGTATTTTTACACGTTTTGGGTTACCCGTGCCCTCTTACACGTATAGAACGGTATTATCATGGCCAGAATGTGACCATCATAGACTCGTATATCAAAATGATTGGTCTGGAGATCAATCATGAGAACAGGCATATGGTTCAAGGGTATTTCAGTTCCCTAGTGCTGCTCGCAATGATTTTAACTGTGTGGGTGTATCCATCTAAATAAGATATACAATGAGTGAGTTTTTGATCAATCATACTTGGAAAAAGATTGTTCCTGCAGGAGAGGATGCAGGGTTCAATATCACGAAAACCCTGCATTGGTCTGTAAGTCAATATGGTTGGTCACTCGACGACCATATTGAGTTCGCTGTTTCTGATCGTATTACTCATCCATACGGCGTCGATCTTCTAGTGAACCGAAAGTATGAACTTATTGATTGGAGAAAAAATCTGAGGCATTTCTTGAGTAACAATATTACCCTGCGATAATGAAAATCGGCTAAAAAAATTGAGTGGCGAGTTCGCCCTAGACCTAAGTGTGCCACCCCTGTAGCGCAATGGATAACGCGCCAGGCTTCTAACCTGGAGATTGTGGGTTCGATCCCCACCAGGGGTATTTTTACCCAACGATGGGTAATTTTTTACCCAACGATGGGTAATTTTTTACCCAACGATGGGTAATTTTTTTACTCTAAAAATCGATTCTGGGTGTACGGTCGAACCGTACACTCAGAATTTGATGTCTACCAATAGTGACAACATGCAGCAAGATACCGGCAAGTTCCGCACGAACACCAAAGACCAATACTACACCAAACCCTCTATTGCGAAAAAGTGTGTAGACAAGATTCGCGAAATGCTTCCTGCTGCAGATGCATATCAGTGGATCGAGCCATCCGCTGGTTCCGGTGTGTTCTTGAATGCCATACCAAACACAATCGATCATGTCGGCCTTGACTTGGATCCCAAGTCCCCGGGCATTCAGAAGGGTGACTTTCTCGAATGGTCGCCTATAAGCCAAAAGAAGCGGATATTCTTCGGCAACCCTCCATTCGGTCGTCAGGGTTCTCTCGCCAAATCCTTCATCAAACACGCGGCTAAATACGCAGATGTAATCGCATTCATCCTACCACGCTCCTTTGTAAAGCCGAGCATGTCGAGAGCCTTCCCCTTGAAATTCCATTGTATTCACAGTGAGGAATTGGGGAAAAATGCATTCCAAGTAAACGATGCGGAATATGATGTCCCATGTGTATTCCAGATCTGGGAAAAGCGGACCAATAACAGGCTGATTCCAGACCCTGTAGAAGAGGTCGGCTTTGAATATGTGAAGCACGGAGAGCCGTTCCACATCGCCTTCAAGCGCGTCGGAGGTCTCGCCGGGAAGTGTTATCCCTCGACTCCCACTGCCGCAGCAGACTATAATTATCAATATCACTACTTCTTAAAACTGGAAGAGGTGTATATCCCATATGTAAAAAATATCATCGATGCAGTGAATCGGCACACCTTTCCGAGCAACACCGTGGGGATGCGGAGCCTTTCTAAATCGGAGGCGAATGAGGTGCTGAATCAGGCCCTGGCTTCTTGTTTCTGATCCTCTTTGTCGACGGAATCTCATTCGCAATCCTCCCTCCGCGGAACTCAGACGTCTGACTCTCGGCTACAAGGCGGCTAGGGTTTTCTGCGACGAATTGGCGGAATCGCGTGAACTGGCCCTGCACCCTCGAGGCCGTATTCGTGTAGAACATGAGGTGAATGTGCATGAAGCCAGAAAGCCGATGGAGTTCATCACGCATCGCATAGGCTGACGAAATCTGCCTCGCCCTCTCCTCGGCAGTCACGCTAGGTCGGACCTTTCCAACGGCCTTGGCTGCCGTAACAAGATCCACCAACTGCTCTCTCTTAACGGATCCGAACAGGAGTTCAACCGAGTTAGTCAAATCTACCTCGGTTATGCTCTTTAGTTTTTTCGTTGTCGGGCTGTTCTGTTCCCAAAGAACAACCGTCACGTGGAACTTCTCGTCACTACTGACTTCATCAAAGACGCGGACTATGTCCGCCATGTCTATCGTATCTTTCCCACTGACCTTGATTGAGACATCAATGCCTTCGAGGCGATTGAACGCGCGAGGGACATCGATGGGGGCCGTGTGCGAAACCGTGTCAAGTTCCGCCTGCGTGGCCTTATACACATTGAGACCCAGATCGGTTTCCCATGTTTTGCCGTGACCTTGATTCTCGGGCATGTTACTTTCATATCGTGAAACCATGGTTCAATTTTATATTTATTATGGATCTATCATGGATGTATCAAAGCCACAAACACCATCAGACCCAGTATCTGCAGAACAGACTTTGCCGGGCGTGCGAACTCGAAGAGGGGCACCACACTGTAATTCCACAGCCACAGGCCAATAAACGAGACTAATAAAATGGCGAGAGTAAAGGCCAGAATAGCGGCCAGAGCCTCCGCATACGCCGGCGGGGGCTTATATGCTTCCGCACCCCCCGGATTCGTATATCCTTCAACGGCCGCACGCATAGCCATTCCTAAGAGGTTCATTCTATCTACATGTCAGTCACATTTTTCTCGTATATAAGGGTCTCCTTCACCTTTGTCTGGCGCTTCGTATTCAAAAACTCCTGTAACTTCTTTGCCTCATCTTCCGACTTCAGATGCTCCGCAACCAACTTCTCGAACTCCTTCTTCTTGAGTGGCGCAGCCCTCTGTGTCTTCTTATAGACCGCCCGCGCATTCGAAGACTTGAGATCAAGGGCAGCAATACTGTGCTTTTTCATGGTACCCATAATCATCGTCGACATTACAGACCCTCGTCTATCCAACTCACTAATTTGCTCCAGAATAACTCGCTTCTGCTCAACCAGTTTATGCCTCTCTTCCTGTAGGCGCTTCCATTGGGTCAAGAGTGCCGGCAGATTCTGGAACTCCTGGTGCTCTTCCGCAGTCATCACGATCTCATTACCATTATCACTCGTTGTGCTCACACTTTGATGTGACATCTATTTATATATGAGCGCAAGTAGTTTAGGCCTAAAATTTAGTCGCATCTATAGTTACCACATGAGTATGCCGGGCAACCTAGAAAGCGGAATAACCTTCATCGAAACACTATGGTTCTCATATGCCTGCAGAATTATCGATATGGCGGCTCAAATATACCAGTTGAATGAGGATCAACTTCAAATGATCAAGGAGAAGTTCTTGAAACGGGGCGAATATTTGGTCACAATCAACTGAAATACAACTTTATCCGGCTCTGTATAGTTATCCTGCAAATAGCACAGGTCATTGTCCACTTTGTGCAGTTTCCACAGAATGTATGACCGCATGGGACAATTCCCATACTCACATTCTCTGTCATACATATGCAGCATACAGGTTCACCGGATCTCGATGTTCTCTGTATTGTGAGAAGGTCGCGTAGAGCCAGATATTTTTCCACGGTCGAGACATAATCCGTGTATAGTTTTTCTATCGGATGCTTCTCAAAATGCTTCTGAATCAACCTCTCCATCATCTCTGAGAATCCCTCCAATTCAGGTAAATCGAGGCTTGCCAACTGTGCCACTTTCTCGACAACAGAATCCAACTGTATGCACTCCGATTGCAACTTCTGCTCTAGTCGAATAAACTCATCACCCGTAAGTTTCATATATTCAATGAGACCCTTGGTAATATTATATTGACGCTGGAGTGGAGTATCCGCTGCCCGAGTTTTTTCAAGAGACTCGATGAAGGTTTGTATTTCAGGTATAGCGGAACCAGACAGATCGGCGATATAATCCTTGAAAAACTGCGGGGGTGGTCTATGAATATCGTATATAATTCCGGACCCCCTTCCATATTTGTTGAGAAGTGTTCTTGCAGTCTTCATAATATGGTTTTCCGGTAACGGAATAGTCAAGAACTTAAGAATCTTCTCTTGATGGGTCTGCACAATATCGCGCATTTTTTTACGTAACTGCTTTTGTTGCTGGAATTTATCTGTGACTAACCCGGTAATATGATACAGAGATACATTATTTATCGTAGACACAAGCGAATTATTTATGCTAACATTTAGCCCATCTGAAAAATTGGCCGGTGCATACATCTGACCTCCTTGAACATAGCCTATAATTGTCGATTCTTCCCCGGGCATGTCATTGGCCATCTGATATAGGGTGCATGTTATCCTAAGGTAATTAACGCAGTTAAGGTCTTCACAATCTCACAGCGTATCCAAGTCTACGACTTTCTCCTCTTTGTCATCTTCTTTGAATATAACATCTCCGGCTATTGCTTCCCCAATTGCAATCGCTGCTCTCTCGTCGCCAGCATTAAACTTCTCCGCCATCTTGCTTAGAGTATCAGTCTCACCGAACAAGTAGTCCTTTATCCCCGAACTCTTCAGTTGATTATACTGGTGTGGACTGTATTTCCCCAGAATGTCCCCACGGTCGGAGCGTTTCCCGGCCTCCAAATCAGCAGTAGACAAGAGGCAGTCTCGAAGGCTTACCAGAACTATGTCACCAACGAAGAATCGGAATTTTTTCTTGATACCCGACGAAATCTTGCATATCCGGGTCTTATTGTCCTCACAGAAGATGCTCATGTTCAAGTCTCCGAGGTTCCTGATGATCCGCCCTACCATCTGGTCCTTCTCCTTCTCCAGAAAGGCTACAATCTCGTTGGGATCCGTGCTGCCCCCCTTTGACTTCTTGTAGGATTTACCACCTCGCATATTCGGCATCCTCCCTATTAATATGATATATACTGATTATATTCAGTGATCAATTTTATGTGCAAGACTAAATTGTATATAAATAGTAAGATGGCTGATAGAGATTTACAAAAGATGCCAATCAAGTTTTTACTAACAAGACATAGCCATTCGTGTGCGAATGCATTGGTGGATATATATAAACATAGGGGTATGTTACATAAATTAGTTAGCGTGCACCGCCCCATTAGTAAGTTTTTTTATAGAGATCCCGAATTAACAAAGGAAGGTGAAATAAAAGCCAGACAACGAGGTATAGAAATATATACTAAGTATATAAAGCAAAATACAAATGGACCTCTACCTGAAATATATTCTTCAATGCTATATCGTGCTCAACAAACGGCAGATTTAATAAGGCAGGAGATTAATAACTCAATGGTAACGGGCAAAGGAAAAAAAAAGAATATCGATGAAATATCCCTCCTTCCTTATATAAGTGAAGTCGGGCTAGGCTATGATAACAAACAAGATACGTCAATACAATCATCAATAAAGACATGCTTTTTCTTTATAAAACAAGATCATGTAAAAAATCCACACATACCAAGCCCAAGCGCGTTTCTATCATTTATCACTGGGTTTATTGAATGTAGAGGTTATGATAAAAATATGCACACACCTGATAAACCCTACATAGATGCCATCATTGTATCACATGGACATTTTATGAAAAAATTGTTTAAGACTGTCTTTAAGAAAAAGTTTCCATACGAAGATATTAAAAACCTCGATAGTATATTACTTACTCTATCAAAAGGCAGTGATGGCACATATTTTATAAAGGACGCGGAATTTCATCAAAGCAATGCGAAGATTGATAAAACTCGTAGCACATTGTGTAATACAGGCTGCGATCCTAACAAATTTGGCGGTCCACCGCGTATGTGTAACGAGACTAAAAAACAGGGGGGCGGTAAACGGGCTCCTAGATATACTCGGCGAAGACCTAAAATAAGACAGGCACAGGTAGCATCTTCGGCTTGAGTTTGAAGGTCGGCTTCTTCTTATCCGCCTGAATCGATGCCATGGCTTCTTGGTTCTGCATTAGCGAGTGTTTCATGAAACGGTCTTTCTTCAAGTATATAACCTTTCTGTTTGTCATAGAACCCACCGTCTCCATTAGTTTCTTATTTTCCTTCACACTCGAACTGGGAAAATTGTTGCTCGCGAGTGTGGCTCGAATATTTGCCGTATAATTTTCTGAACCTTTGTCCTCAGGAATCTCAATCACCGGTCTACAAGTCTGACAGCATTTTATATTGGGATCCTTCATGACGTGATGACATGGAATTGGATCAGGATTAGGCCCTTTGCTAAAGGCTGTCATCTGAGATTCTGGAATTTGGTGATGCTTTCTCAACTCAAACGAAATGAGTTGTTCAACATACTCGGGCACTCTCGTTTTCCACCAGTTCCTATTAGGGCATTTTAGTGTGCTGTGCTGACGTGTTTTACAACAACTACAGATTAGAGCGTTTGCTAGAGGGCATACTACCTGCTCATGTTTTTCATGGCTGTGGTAAACTCTCTTACAAAAGTCACACATATAGTATGTTTGCCTGAAAGGTAGCGGGCCGGTCATTCAAATTTATTTTTTTCATTGATCACATAGTAGATGTCCGAGAACATTCGCACCTGTGAATGCAATCCCCTCACATACAGCCCAATTATATTTAATACTGTAGGATATCAAAACTCCGCCAATACCATTTACGAATCAAAAAATCCGATTGAATGCTCTTTTACTGGCTCTATTTCTGGCTCTACACTCACTGTGACAGGTGTGACATTTGGGGCTCTTGCAGTAGGCAACACTATTACCGGCACAGGAGTCGCCGCGGGAACAATGATTGCCGCTTTCATCAGTGGATCTGGTAATACTGGAACCTATCGACTAACAATAAGTCAAAGTTTAACCAGCACCGCCCTTCTAGCGAGGGGCTCTACATATACTCAGGGCAATGGCCAACCAGCATTCAAATCTGACTATGAACGTATGCAGTATAAACTCGGAAAAAATAGCCGATCTGGTGCAGGTGTATCCAAACTCTCACTTGCTTTCAGGCCCAACTAAGTGCTTTTCCGCTAAATGGCGTTGCTCAAATTCTTTAAAGCGCGTGTGTGTAGACATTTGATGTCTTCGCATACGCTCCTTTTGATTAACCTGCCATTGTATCCACCAAAGGCCCCAGGCCTCCACGTAGTTCTGATTCATCTTGATTTCTGGTGTGAATGGCATTGTATTTGTCAAATACCATATAAAAAGTGTCAATTTTTCTAGGCCCCGGCATCTAAGACCCAGTCTACTTCCGAGATCTCGGAACTAAGTTCTCGCGATACGTCTGAAGGAATGAATGCGCGTTAGCCGTGTCATGATCCCATGTAGCCTTCTGGGTTGTCGCGTCATAGGTGCCAATACGTGGACCAGGGCCATCGGCTATACCCGACTGGAACCTATATATGATGCCCTCCTTGAGATAAACAGGAATACCCTCGACAATATCAACTCCACGTGACGGCATTTGTGTGCCGACTATACCGGGCCCACTGGCGTTCATTTTTTAGACCGCCTAGAAATCCGCATCCGTGCTGAAACTCATCTCCTCCTGGGTCTTTCCTACGGCTGCCTTCGCGTAAGTCGAAACTTTCTTCTCAAAGAAGTTATCCTTGCCCTCCAGCGAGATGCGCTCCATGAATTCGAAAGGGTTCGCCGCGTCATAAATCTTCGGGTAGCCAAGTTGCACCAAGAGGCGGTCTGCGACAAACTCGATATACTGCGCCATCAGCGTCGCGTTCATTCCGATCAACTCGCAAGGCAGCGCCTTTGTAATGAAATTCTTCTCGATTGTCACCGCGTCCTTCACAATCTTGTTTACCTGGCCGCGCTTGAGGCGATTCTTGATTTTGCCATACAGAAGGCACGCGAAGTCTGTATGTAAACCCTCGTCTCTCGCAATAAATTCATTGCTCGTTGTGAGACCAGGCATCAGACCACGCTTCTTCAACCAGAAGATCGAGCAAAATGCCCCACTAAAGAATATACCCTCCACCACCGCAAAGGCAATGAGACGGGTCGCAAAATTTGCCTTGCCCTTATCCAACCACTTCATAGCCCAGTCAGCCTTCTTCTGGATCGCAGGGATTGTCGTCGCTGCCTCAAGTAACTTATGTTTCTCCGCCTTGTCGCTGATATATGTGTCAATCAACAAGGAATATGTCTCCGAATGAATCGACTCCATGAAATTTTGATTCGCGTAGAAGTAGCGCGCCTCAGGAATCTGAACCTCATTCTGGAAATTCAACGACAGGTTCTCCATCAGAATACCATCGCTCGCAGCGAAGAAGCCCAAGATGTGTTTGATGAAATGCTGCGTGTTTTCATCCAACTTCTCCCAATCCTTCATATCTTTTGTCAGATCCAATTCCTCCACCGTCCAGAAAACGGCAATGGCCTTTTTCGCTAAAGCCATAACATCGGGGTATTCTATCGGAAACAGCACATGCCTTCTCGGGTTTGCAGTCAATAAGGGCTCGGCAATCAGTTCAGAATTTATATCATCCAAATTAAACGCAGGTGGTTCCACCTTGACAGTCCGGGATTTGCGAACAGGCGATCCCTTCACCAAAGCGGGTTCCGGATGAATCGCTCCAGACAGTTGCTCCATTCTGGACTTGAGTAAGATATTCCTTTCAGAGAAACTATCCATGGGTGGCTACCAAACGGAAACTTTTCAGGCCCCACAATTTTTAGGCTCACTCTATTACGCTGAATACCCTAAGATAGTGGCCACTGCGGCAACCACGTCTAAATAAAGAGGTAATTTATCAAGATAAGATAGATGGATGTTACTAGCAAGGTAGTAGGAGAAGGTGTCGACGGTTGTATTACTGAGAAACCTACGTGGCCCTGTGCATCTCATACCCAGACTTATGGCCAGGCAGAATCAGGGTATACGCCAGGTGTGATTTCAAAGATAATACAAAATAAGGCCGACGACGAATCTGAAAATCTAAGGATCGCCACTAAAATACTCGGACCCAATGAAGCCCTCTTGTATTTAATAAGTCTACGAGGGCAATGCAAGCCCGCCAATGATGCTCACCCACCTCCCGCAGACAAATATGACGACTATGCCAAAAGTAAGAGGGCGCTTATGAAATTTGAAGGGGCTGATGGGCTAGCGTGCGGAAAATTAAAGAGTGCACTCATGTCAAAAACTGGCATCACAGATACACATAAACTTCTCTTGATCAGCAAATATCCGATTACATTTAGTGAATGGATTTCTGATGTCAAGCGAAATACGGTTCCATTTACCATTATAGTTCGACAATTAACAGCCGCCATACCCAAATTACTCGATACCCTACAGACATTCTATAGAAATTACACGGAACATTTGATTAATTTCGATTTACATAAGGCAAACCTATTTATCCGAACACAGGACACTGAAAGCATCATTCTTGGAATCGCCGATTTTGGCAGGTGTCTGCATAGGCGAGTCGACCAACCCCAGGCACTCAGCAAGTTCGCCTTCGACTATTTGCTGACAAATCACTATAAATATAAGACATATGTGGGGTTCAAACAGATCCCCTTCGAGGCCCGCATTCTCAACTATTGCTTGAAACACATGCTTGAAAATAGTAGCCCCGAGGATTTGATTCGAGCCTGGGTGAATAACAGTGAGAATGTAGAATATTCGAGCCTTCGCGAAATCCACAACGATATCATCGCCGTCAATAAAAACATATATATGAAACGCCTTTTGAGACAACCGCTATTCATTGAAATGCTGGAGACTTTGCAATCCATCGTGAAGAAGATGCGCGTGCAGCATACGCTGATGACTTCGCTGAGTTCCGATGAAATAGTGCTCCTAGAATATATCGCCACACGCTATATGGCGGTTTCCCCCATGGTTGTTATTTTAGACCAACTCGCCTTCGTAAAACCCGACGCCCACTCTATGATTGAGCAGATCACCGAGCACAGTGAGATACCGAGTGATATATATCGGCAATTATACCCCTTTGTGGAATACATAAACCGCCTGATCTTAGCACCCTATTTATCAATGGGTAAGGGATCATCACTGTCCGTTGCAGTCGCGTCTGTAAGAGGTGTTGATGTGGCAGCCCTCTGGGCAGACATAGTGGCAGGCAATTGATTATTCAGAAACGCCTTCACCTTCGGATGCACCATGAAGGATGTGGGTTTCAGATCCCATACATAAAGACACTCAAGAGATCGCACCCTCGAAAGGGCGACATAGGCCTGCCCGTATTCAAATGTATTGTCGCCGATATCGATAAGAGCACAATCCAGAGTGGCCCCTTGGGCCTTGTGGATTGTGATGGCGTAGGCTAAGCGCAAGGGAATCTGCTCCCTATGAAAGCCCTCTAGATCTTCACTCGCCCAGGATGAAGGCTGTATAATTATCACCTCACCATTCCGGAATTTCACCATCGGATAGGGCTCCGGCCCCTCGCAGAATTTCTCGATTATACCCCGCGATCCATTGACCAGTCCGTGTTCTACGTCCATGTTCGTCAGGAGCATAACTTGTGCGCCAACGCGCAGGGTCAAGTCAGGCACATAGGACCCGTTCTTATCCATCTTTTCTGTGGCCCACTGGATTTCCTGCTGCGTTGCCTTGACGGAAAACGCGGCTGGCGAATAGACGGTCTTTGCCTTAAATGTCACATCGCCGCCCTTACACTTCTTCAATTGCGTCATGTTGATTTGCTCCACATCGCCTCTGCGCGTAAACAGTAGTGTCGGCTTGATTTCCAGGCGCTTCCAATCCGTATTACGACGGGTCTCAAGAATATGCAAGGACTCTTCCGATAGACTTCCAAGCCTGGCCTCATTCAGAATTTTCAAGAATGACGGATCAGACTGCCTGTGAACAGTAGTCAAGATGACAGTATCCTGAATAGTATGAACCCATGTCTTTGATTCGAACACAAATGAGTGACCTTCGTCTCCAGATTTATTCACAGGGGGTAACTGGTATAGATCACCCACCAGAATCACCTGAAGACCACCAAATGGTCTGCCGGCCCCATTCTTCCGCAGACCGCGTCCAATCTCATCCAATTTATCTAAGAGTTCTGCTGTCATCATACTTACCTCGTCAATGATCAGAGTGTCAGCGGCCAGCCAGTTTTTCTTGGCCTTGAATAACTTCTTGATTTTTGCTATAATGGCTGGGGCGTGGTCTTTACCGAGCCCGATTCCTGCCCAAGAATGTAGTGTCTTGGCACCTTTGCCTAACAAGAGTGCAGCGCAGCCTGTCATCGCAGTTAGCGCCACATCTTTTCCGCACTTGTTCAACGTTTCCACCATACTGCGTATTACATAGGATTTCCCGGTTCCGCCTGCTCCTGTCAAGAAGAATGATTTACCCGATGCGGCCAAGTCAACGGCTCTTATTTGATCCGGATCCATTGTTTAGTGCCAACCCCTATGAATTGTGACTAAGCAATTTTTACAGTAAAAGGTAGAGAGATTTGCTGATGGAGGGCGATCAATTTACTGGAAGTGCTTCTGATTCATCTACAGAGGCCGCAAGTATAAGCCCCTATATAGCCGCAGAAACCTCGCCTTCTGCTTCTGCGTCTGCTTCTGCGTCTGCATCACCTCCCCTTAGTTCCTCAGAATCACCTACAAGTTCACCTACAAGTTCACCTACAAGTTCACCTACAAGTTCACCTACAAGGAGTCCATCGGCCCTACCTGTTGTTATATGTGGATCATCATCTAGTTCTGAAGCCACGTGGAAAACTCATTCCACAGCCGGTATATCGAATTACGCTGATAATATAAACTGTGTATCTGTCTTCACTGGGCCCACAAATAAAATTGTGAAATTTACTGAACTCTCAAAGGGGTTGGAAGCCTGTTGCGACCGCGTGAGTCTATATAATGGTCCCTCGCCCCAGGCGCCGCTAATCGTCAACCTTATAGGCATGGATCTGCAACCACCCTATTCTTGGACCTCTACCGGTAACACGATGGCCATACAATTCACAAGCGATGTATCTATAACTTTTCTAGGGGTTGTAGGCTCGGTTGCCTTTATAGATCCCCCCAGTCAATCTGCCACTCGATCACCTCTGGCATCTGCTATAGGGTCACGATTCCCTTTAGCATCTATTAGCCCTGCGGCCTCTTTCAAAAACACGGGCACATTTCATTCGTCTCCTTCGGAAATTGCTTCTAGAAGCACCACACCCATAGAATCTGTCAGTGGCTCCCCTAGCATATCTCCCGTGTCATCTGAAAACCCATCTATGTCGCATATCGCAACAATATCAGATATAGCCTCTTTGGATGCCTCTATCAGCGAGTCTACAAGTGCATCTAGCAGAGAGTCTGAATCCCCTTCAACGACAAATTCCCCCTCATCCGTAGAATCCATCTCAGCCCTCGATTCAGCAAGATCAACCTATACAAATTTTCCATCTCAAAGTATTATTGCTAGCAAGAGTATAAGCCAAACTCCCTCGTCAAACAATACTGCAAGCCCTTCAGCAGCCAAATCCGCAAAATCCACAAAATCACAGAGTCTCACTGCGTCTGTGAGTCCCAGTGCTATCGCCACAGCGAAACCCAAGGGCCCTCCACCACCCCTGCCACCCTTGACAAATCTGAGTCTGGCTGATCTAAATAACATATTCCAGGACATATCCTCGTATGACCCCACTCAACTCCAGGGCACACTGAACACTCTCGGGCTAGCGGCCTTAGAAAAGGCCAATGGCAGCGAGTTCGGCGTCAATACCGACACATTCAGTCTCAAGATGAAGGCGCTCGATCCTACCGTGCCTGCCACTCTTAATATTGGCTCTACACATATGTCCTTGCCTCCACTGAGTTCTCTCGGGGCTGGCTTGGTAGCGTCTATGATTCAGTGGACGTCGAACCCCTATGCAGATCAGAGTCCTGCTCTTACAGATACACTTCCTCTTTCCCTGAATGTCATCGGTCAACAGGGGTCTGAAATGGAAATAAACAATCTCACGACACCTATAGTATTTGGATGGACTCTCGATACGTCAATTCCCAAATTTAAGACGCCCCCACTCTATATGGCAGATTGCCCTAAAGGTGAACTCTATATCAAAACCGACTCCATATATCAGCCGTTCAACGGGGCTATACAGACGGGCCAAGCCACCTGGACGGTCCCTTGTCTTCTCGATGTGTGGCGCCCGCTCAATTGCACCCCGCAAGACGCCTATAAGACCATAGAATGCCCGAAACCCATTCTCACCCCCAATTGCCTCTATTGGAATACGAATACGAGCACCTGGTCAAGCGAGGGCTGCACACCCCATATTACCAATACCACGATTTCCTGCTCTTGCACGCATCTCACCGATTTCACCTCCAGAATAGACGCCGTTGGTGAGGCCAATCGAGCCATCTTTGCAAATGCGGGCAACGTATATTCAGAGGCCGGTTTAGTAAAATACGCGAATTGGTATGGCATATTCGGAGGTATCGCTCTTGCTACGCTTCTGCTCGGTATCTTGGCTACACGTATTGATATAATCGCAACAAAACAATATGTCAAGCACTTGTGCCAGGACCCTGTCATTCAAACAGTATTCAATAATGCACCAAATTCCGCGATCTATATCTTCGACAAGGACTCCACGAAAAAGTCCAAAAAGGTGAAGGTCGTGCCTGTGAGAAAGCCGAGGCCCGTCAACATATGTCAGCGAATCTGTCAGCAACATAGCCGCATGCAATTCCTATTCCGGTTCGATCCACGCCTGGCCCGCATATTCCGTCTCATGGCACTCTTTACCATCCAATATCACTCGCTGTTTATAACGGCTCTGTTCTATGGTTTTACGTATGGTGGATCTATGAGCACACCCGGGTCTTCCCAAATGGCGTGGTATGAAATCGTCATATTGTCACTCGTCACTACGGCTCTTAACGTGCCAGTTGTCAGTCTCGTCTTATGGGCTCTCAATATCATAGGGCTCCGCGAATTCAAATATAAGTTTCCACTTCTATTTGAAGAATATCACCGTCGCACATCCTTCGAAAAATATGCTCTCGCTTATCTCGATAAAAAGGCCGATGCAACACGAGACGCCTCTGTCAACGACAGCGCAGGTAATGTTCTCGATTTTACAGATGAGGATTCACTCCAGCAACTCTTAATGATGTATCTGTGTTGTAGACCAGCAAAAGATGATGACGACGACGAAGATGCTGATTCAGAATTAAGTCGACTGAGCAAGAAAGAGATTCTGGTAAAGATGATCAAGGTGACAAAGGCCAAGTATCCCGGATGCGAAGTTTATAGCAGTTATTGGAGTTATTTGCCGTGCCACACTCTGGAAGGGTGGTTATTCTTAATATGCTCGGCCGGGTGGCTGGCGTGGTGTTTGAACTACTTGCTCTTATTTGCTGCCGCCCACGAAACGTCTGTCGGAGCCTCTGTAATGATTAGTTATGCTACATCCGAATTGACAACGGTATTCCTATCGCAACCTATCGCAATCGTGTTTTCCTATTTTGCCTATCGATTTATGGGGAAATACGGGAAATACTTGCCCGCTTTCCTGCAGCGGCTACTCGTGAATAAACCCAAGAAAAACATTCCCAATAACCTCTTTTTCAGCAATCCGTGGATCAATACAAGTGAATCCTCTTTCACTTCTAAATTCGCCTATAGTCTCTTTGTGCGCTGCCCCGCTCTAGCATCCAATACGAACGAGTTGGCCTATGCGCCAATCAAGGCCATTACCGAAGATATCGAGCAGTCTCATCCGCCCTGTAAGGTCGAAGAACTCTATAACACTGTCATGGAGGTTAAGGGGGAATTGCAGTTGCGTAGCGTTCATTAGAAGTTCCATGATACAATGAACTCGATTGGCTGTCTTGCCAACCAATCAAGTGCATTCTTAGACCAACGGGCATTTTAAATGCCCGTTGGCCGCCGGCCGCTGAGTCATTTGAAGGCACAAATTGCGGGGCAACGCCCCGCAAAGTGCCCGTTTCAAATGCCCAGCGGTCTAAATAAATCATGATCTTCCTCTTTCCAAATATCCTCGTATTCTTCATAATCAGCGTCTTCTAAAATCTCAGACCACTCAGGAAACTTATCCAGAAAGTTTTCAACACTCGTTGAATATTCATCGGTTACCTTAGAGGTGTAGAGTCCTAAATGGTGCCCCCGCTGTTTTAGAAAGCGCCGATATTCTTCTGGCACAAGAATGGTCGGGATACTATAGTTTTTGATATACTGGTCTGTATAAAAGAAGGGTTTACCCGTTTCGTTGCAGACATTGATTCTACATGAAATATACAAGTCAAACCCCATGTTCAGGTATAGTGCTTCCCTAAATCAATCAAAAAAGTTCAATTTTATGTTAGAGAAAGAATCTCGGCAACCTCCCTAATACAGACCATATCGGCACGGGCTCACTGTCACTCAAGTCTAAAATCGCGGCCTCCATCTTTGTCAAACGTAGCGTTCTATCGACTCCAAGACGCTTCTCGGCCTTGGCTGACTCTAGTAACGCCTGATTGACTTCCCACAGTGAGCACTTTGATGCAACCATGTGCTTCTTGGCCCATGAGCGAGACCGCTCATGCAATTTGAATGGCTCGACCCAAATATTTATGTCCGGAGTTTCAACCAGTTGATTTAATCTTAATGCCTTTCCGTAAATCTCTTTGGTGTCGTGTGCTATTTGCTGCACATATCGATGAATCTTTTCCATAGAATCATCCGTTTGTTCGTCGTCGGACATATATATTCTACACTCGCTGTCAACCTTTTCGACAGCAATTTTTGCCATATTTATTTAGGTGCGCTCATTCAGTCGCTGTGCTACGGCACTGATTGGATGATGCACGTCGGAACGTATCCACCATATGGACTCCTTCGGATTCGAGGGCTCAATGGCGACAATCCAATGTGGCGGCACAAGAATAGCCGTGCCGGGTCTCATTATAATTTCTATAAACTGCACATGTGTCCAAATGGGGTGATGAGCCACTGTCGCCTGATTCCACGGTAAGCCCAGCCACCCCTGAGGCAATCTAGCCTTCTGCGCGCTATGAAGCAAGATGCATCGTGCCGTGCCCTGAGTGCAGGTGTATGCCGTAGCCCATCCGAATGTGGGCCTCAAACCCTCGGAGCCTATATGCGCCTCGGTTTTAACAGAGAACAGCCAAGGGCTCAGGTCAAACCATCTCATTAGAGTATCATTCTGAAGTTGTCCTATACCCAATATATCGGCCCATGCGATCATCTGAGAACGGGGGATATTCAGAATTGCACTTGCAGATGCAATAGCAGTGGTTTCCTCATATTCTCCCCAGACGGTCTGTGCGCCCCAGAATCTCGTCTGCTTCAGAGAAATTGCCAGCCAGATTTCCTGTGGCTTCACATCTGACACCACAACCGGCTTCTTTTCTTCCCAGAGTGACTGTAACTGCACTGGAATCTGGACCTCCTTTATCTGATTCAAACTATATTCAGAACTGCTCTGGCTGTAATACCATACACATATACATAGTATAATCATAATACAAACTAACCATTCTATCATCGAGCCCTTTACACACGAGCCCTAATTTTTAAAGAAATAGTTAGCGCAACTCACAAGCGCTCACCCCCGGCCCCCAGGCCCTCTGCCCAGGGCGAGTGTGGTGTGTGGCAAGGGGTGTCAATCTTCTATCTTTCCACAAATCTGACCGGGGCGGCTCAACTGACGGCGGCGCTCTATAGCGGTCCTGTTTTGTGGTGTTGTTAAATAGACGGGGAGATCTGTCCCAATTCACCTTATCGGCTTCCTCCCTGCATTTGTATGGCCCAACCCGCAACAGAACCTGTGGCATCGACAACTCACTTACAAATCGCGAGTTAGGCTCTCTCATTCTTGGAACAAGCATCCCATCCACATACATATCGCCATTTCTGGGGGGCACATATTGCTCAGGATCGCATGTGCCTAGAGGGCGATCTAGGCGACGTAGAAGACTCTCCTTATCGATGCTGTTTATGTAGCGTGTCGGCGGATATTGGTCGCCGCCGCCAGGAAAAACCACGTCGTCGGGCACCTCGGGTGCCGCCTGTTCAGGCGCGGAAGTGCGATAGTCCAGGCAGACCTTCGTATATGGGCGGAAATCGAGTGGAAGTTGCACAAGGCTCGTAGGGACAGTTCTAGAATAAATCCGTGTGGGGTCCCAATGAGTTGATAAACATACCGGGGGAAAGAAGGGCTTTGTCGTAGAATCTTTTATCGGATAGGGCTCCACCGGACTACCTCTTTCCATTGGTGTTCCAATAGGGTTTACAGGGGCGACAGCCGATGACATCTGACCTTATATAGATTATTGTTTTGCCAACGACGCGGTGGTCATTTCTAGAGACTCCACTATCTGTATTGTGCCACTCCATTCACAATCTGCGTTATCAATCAGTGCACCCGTCGTGTCATACCAACTGAAACTTAATTTGTCTAGTTTACCAATGGGTGGATTGAATGTCACAGTATTCTGAACCAACGTTGTTGCATATGTGCCAAAGTTATTAAGCATTAATTTACAATTATAGAGATTGGTCTCGGCCTGCGTGTCATGTGTCACGGCAAAGTTCTCTTGTCTGCTGATATCCAAACGGTTCATGTTCAACTCTGGGTTCATTTTCATAAAAATATAGTCATCTAGAATCTTGAAAAATGAACCGGCTCTTTGCGCAGTATTGAATGGAGTATCGGTGTGCACAAACCCCAGATTATAACCCATTCCGTATTCTTCGATAGAACGATTTGAATTCTGGGCTATTGTTGAAAATGGCAATTTGAATTCCAAGGGATCATATACTCTTACTCGGCTGGCAATGGATGAGGGTAATATATAGCGTAAATCGCCCAAAATTAAGTTGCTTTGCCCTTTTAAAATTAGCCCATTGATTGTACTCACTGTCACAGTATTTGTTACTATGCTCGAATGTATAGTGCTATATTGCATTAAAAAATCCCCAAATGATACAGATGAGATATTCGAGCCCTTATAATTCGATAACCCGGTTCCTCCAAATACACGGGGTCCAAAAATAAACGATGAAGTAAACTGACTCAACGCATAAAAGTAATTAATATTCACATTTGTATTTCCCTGTAGTGTGCTTATTTCCGTGTTTAATTCCCTCAATGTGATTTTTCCAAAGTCATATCTTCCAGGCAGATAGAATCGCAGCAATGCCTTGTATGATTCGGAAGGCGAATATGCTCGAATCGCCAAATAGTTAAAACTATTTCTGTCGTTATCATCAAATGACTCAGATATCTGTAAATTTATATTGTTCAAAAACGAGTTGAAAAAGAACCCCGAGAATTTCGTGTCACATGATACAAAATTACTAGATTTTTCCATGGCAAACTTACCACTTATATCTCGCATCAGTGTAGTATAGTTACTATAGAAGAACATCTGTGATTTCGGATAAGATGGGTATTTTATCAAATCATCTGTGTTCGTCACCATGGGGTTCACAATAATATTTTTTGGTGTCATTACTATTTTATGGGTAGGGTAGAATACCTGAGTTGCAAACTGTGTAAGCAGGTTGAAATCGTAAGATGAACTAAACCGAATACCATATATTGTCGATAAATTACTTTTTCCTTGAAAATGCCACATATTATTGAAGCGAGAATCGAAGAAATCGTAGAATGGGTTTTGTTCACCAGACATATATCTCGACAAGATATATGAAGGGCTTGCGAAGGGTAATTTCTTATTTGAAAATTCTTCAAAATACACCGTTGGTGTGCAAACATTTTCATACATTGACATTTCACCACCCCTGCTCGCCGCATACATGTTTTCATATTGGTCTAGGATAGCCATACCAACAGAAGATGTCTGTAGTTTTGAATTTGTATCCACTGTATCATATATGCCGCGCATGTATTGTATAATAGGCATAAATGGGTTTTTTAATACGTCATTGCTAAAACCAAATTTCGTAACGAGTCCTAAATTAGTGCTCGGTTCTGCACCATTAAAATATTCAGATGTGACAGTGCCCCTCATATTTATATTATTTATCTGTATGGTTGTCGATGTAAACGGTATCTGGTTTAACTGTATACTACTGAAATTATTGGCATTTGAATTCTGAAAACTGTATAAATATACGAATTTGCTCTGAAAATCATTTATAATGCTGATAGGTGCTAAAACATTCGATAAGGATGGTGCAATATAGACCTTGTATTTGAAAAGCGGTAATTTACCTTCAATACCATTTTTCATTGTATATGGCTGCACAGATATATTGCTTTCCAGATAATAATTACTTAAATTCCGCACAATATAGGATTCTGGAAACTGTGTGACCCTAGCACCAACTTCTTCAGAGGGCTTAAATGCCATAACTTCCTTCAGTGAGTATATACCGCTACTCAACGACTGTTCTATAGCAAGACCATAAAACGCTTGCGTAGGACCGCTGTTTTCTATCATTGTTGAGAGTGCGCTGGGGGCCGCTAAACTAAGCGCTGTATCAAAACCTACATAACTCACATTCGTCAAAAATGGGTTTGCCCAGTATCCGAAACGCGGCACACCGCCAAAGATACGTGAAATGGGTGAAGTAATACCATCAACGTGGGCGTTCGACAAATTAGATGGCTGTTTCAGATAATCTAAGAGACAATATAGTTCGGTCATTTCCACATATGTCGGATCCGTGTAGGATGTTTGTATAAAAAAGTCGGTAAAGATGTTGAACCCTATTTGCATTCCCATTATTATGTTACTAAAAGATGACATCTTGCCGCCAAAAAAACTACTGACATTCAAGAATTGCTCTTTCATAGTAAAATACACAAGGCTCGGTATACTGGGAAATTCTTCTGATGGTATCAACGGAATACCCGGAATTGCAGACATTGTTTTGTAGTCTAAGACATTGCCGGTCAGAGATAAATATGACCGATACCATATCCAGTTATAATTTGAATACTCGGTCTTCTGTATCGGATCATTATACGCAGTGAATTTCAGACTCCTACCCGCTCTCTCATAATCAATCGGTGCCTCGAACAAGGTAAGAGCATCTCCATTTATAAATTTTGGCGTGGCTGTCAAATTTCCTATTGGATCCACGGTCTTTGTCCTATAAAATTCTACCAAGATGGCTCCGTGTGCACCTTGACCATTATTTTCGTTCTGTATACCCCCGGCTCCATATCCCCATGTATTTGTATATTCTGGAAGGTCTCCCAGATTTATAAGATAATTCTGCAACGTGGTGTTAGGAGGAATATAGTTGGAAGGTGTGTTTGTAATACTGTTTCCAGGAATAGAAACACCATAGTCTAAAAGTGTAACCATGGTGCTGTATGTTGAGAAAAACCCGCTGCCACCACCTCCCGCACCACCGGTATATTCTGTAATATACTCACCGGTATAAATTTGACCATAGAGATATTGCATACTATCAGAACTCACTGTGATTTTGGTCCCATCAGATGAAAGCGCTGAAAATGACCAAAAACTATACGGTAAATCCAATTTTGTCCACGTCCATCCACTTAGTGAATATACACCCATATATACATCACCACCATACATTGTGGCTACTAAGGTTGAACCCGTTTGATCCGATCTAATCGAACTCCAGTTTGCATTTGTAGGTAACCCTTTTGTTTGCATTTCCCATCCCCATACAACACCATCAAACGTGCCAACATATATATAACCATTTGATACGGCAGCAAGATTTTGACCACTATAGTCTGAGGCAATTGAAAGCCAATATGCTGTCTCTGGTAGACCATTCGTTTGTTTCGTCCACGTCCACGTAGTTCCATTAAAGACGCCCGTGTATATTTTGTCTTCAGCCGCGCATACTGCTAAATACGAGCCCGTTTCATCTGAAGCAATCGATGTCCATGTAACATTATAAAGGGGGAGATCGCCACCCGATTGAGCGATCCAAGATCCAGGCGACCCCGTATATATATCACCATTTAATGATACTATCGCAAATTTATTACCAGTTACGTCCGAGGTTACACTATACCACGGTACACCCATTGGTAGACCGTAGTTATTATTAGCAGTCTGTGATTCCCAACTCAACTGGTATGGATCCGTCTCATAAAATCCTATATAGACATCACCAGATATTGAAACACCTATTAAATTTTGTCCATCTGAACTTGAGGCTAAAGACGTCCAAGATGTATTTGGCGCAGTGGTTTGCTCTGTCCATTTCCACACACCACTGCTAAATATACCCGTGTAAATAGAACCATAATATACTGCAGCGACTAATCTTGTTCCGGTAGAATCGGAGGCAAGCCCAATCCATCTCATATTGGAAGGTAATCCATTCTTTATTTGATTCCTCCAGATAATTATGTCTTTTGCAGATTGTATTGCACCACCACCACCTCCAAAAAATCCGCCCCCACCCCCGCCTGCTCCATATAAAATACTTGAAAATGACTGTGGATTTGTAGTCAAGCCTGCAGATGCACCCGATCCCCCAGTCAAATAGACGCCATCCAAACCATTCACCACAGTTACCGGTGGCGGTGCTATAGTATAATCAGAAAATTTTCCACCTTTACCGCCACCTGTATTATATGTAGATCCACCCCCTCCTTCATACGAAAACGGGCCCGTTATATCACGTCGCATAGTCACAATATTCCCGCCTGAATATCCAGCAGGTGTATCTTGAGTTATAGCACCGATATTATAGAACTCAACTTCGTTAATTGTAATCGAGGCATATCTGAGATCATCGGTAAATATAAATTTTTTAAATTCTATATATATTTGCGATATATTATATACAGGAGTTATCTGGCAATCTATTACATTAAAACCATTTATATATTCTCCAGGCCAACCGCTCTGTATATTTGTATTTGAACCAACGTCATTCGAATATAACATCGTCGATTTTGTTGCATCGCTATATATGATAACGCCTGAAATGAAGTTGTAGAAGTATGATGATTCATTATATACTCGTATGAAATTGATACAGGGTATATTACTAGAGAATGTAAATGATGTCTTATATGTTTTTATATAATTATAGCCAGTGAACACATTTGCAGTTGGTCCCCATACAGTATTTAAATTACCATCAATAATATTTGACACTTCTAGACTTGGGCTGGTTGGCGTATTATCTAAATCGATCACTGAATTTGCGGACCATTTTGTATAATTTGAGTCACTACCTACAATAATCTCATTGAGTTGAATCGTGCTTATGTTGGTCATCTTTATCAAATTCAAATATAGTGTGCTCACATTATTTATAGGTGGGACTATAAAAGATGTATAATAACTCACTTGATTCACACTATCATATTTAAATTCTGATGGATTTATGCTAGGCACATTATAGACATTACTATTATTAAATAATCTACTTATAATTAACCCAGTAAAATATTGATTGGAATCATTTGATGTATAAAACGTCAGCGTATTCAATGAAGAAATTGTTGTTGAAAAATTCAAGGTAAACGTGAAATTACTGAGAGAAGCAGCCTGTATCACGGAAGGTTTCCAATATGTCTGTATATTTCCATCGTGTATCATTGATATACCGTGATTCGCATCGATTGGTGATAATTTAACACCAGGCTCATATATTTGCAGTTCAAATATTGGCATAAAATTATAAATCGGTTTCCATATTTCCACATATATACTAGATAAATCAGGTATAATTGATAGAGAACCATAGTCGATATGGTATGCTTGTATCGATGGAATTTGAGGTATGTATAACGGGTCATAAATACCTACTTTATTTTCTCCATAATAGCCACCTGAAAATGTAAGACCCCAATGTATACCGTCTCTGCTATTTAAGATTGTCAATTGATTGTCATTTGCATAGGGTGTATTAAATTCAGGTAAATATGGAAAGCCATCTGGATATCCATTGGCACCTCTACCAACTAACATAAATTTACCGGAATTCGAATTAAATGATGCACTATTTATTTTCATATTGAGGTGAATATTATTAATTATGGTTGTTCCTGATACATGTTTTGCACCACTGGCGCGTGTTGATCTTGTCTCAGGCAAGACATCAGTATCATACCAATCTATTCCATTATAACTGTATTTTACAGGAGAGGAACCGTCAGCCGTATAGCCGCCTATGACAAATACATCGTTCCCATAGGCGATACTTGTAATTGTTGTCGTGGGATAGGACCATAAAATATTTGCGGCTCTCCAATTGGAAGGTGGAATTGAAGATAGCCCTGGAGACGTTATAATTTGACAACCGAATGGATTATTGTCATCTTTTAAAATAGCAACATATTGGCCAAGATTATCCACATATATTAAGTCCACTACACCTAATCCTGTCACTAAATATGAAACCCATATCGATCCATTAAAGGAATATGATAAATAAGATGACGGTGAAATTGCCCAAAAGAGTGGGCTAAAATATTTCAAACGACTAATAGCACTTGTTATCTGGCTCAAACCCAACCAGGTTTGCCCGTCAGTAGAATATACCATATTAATACCACCTGAATCCACTGTGCCACCAGCTATTATTTTATCAGAAGCCGTAACTATTGAATTGAACGTCCCCGTATAGATCGACGATAGGTTACCTACAGATATCCAATCAACACCATTCGAACTCGTTAAAATCACATTCGAACCACAGGAATACCATTTTCCGTTGTTCGCATATACAACTGCGTTCGTTCGATTCAAAGGAGTTCCATAGCCTGTCTGTGACCGTATAGGCGCCCAGTTTGATCCATCCACACTATATTGAAGTGTATCCTTATCACTAGTGCCTATACCACATGTTACCCAGCCAACCGTATTATTCACAGTATTTGACCGCACGTTTGAAAATACGAGTTCGTCTACAATTAGTTCATTACCCGAGGCATCCATTTCATACTTTGTGGCTTGTAACAAATATAACGAGGTATTTGAATAAAGTATTTGTGATTTATCTACACTGTTGTATACTATATATCCTATAGGTTTTGTATTATATTCTGTCCCCTTAGTATTCCCATAATATTTTATTTTTCCAAATGTAGATACATTTGACTGAAACTGTATATTAAATCTATAGACATCACACGTAATGTCGCTTGGTTGCGTAAACACATCTATATATACATTTGTTACGGGGCTATTTATAGTCGTACTATCACCATTTTGCATACTAGGTAAAAATCGGGGAGTATAGTTAGTAGTTGATATGTTGCCATCAATCATAAAACTAGTTGTGTTTTTTGGGGTCATAGAATCATAATATCCTATATTATATATATCATCCCAATCCAAAATAGACTGTATTGGAATTTTATTATATGACAAGGAAGTGCACTCTATAGTTGATATCGATATTTTGGGTATACTTGGAGGAGATGATATGATTCCGAACCCGCCTGGCCCACCCATGACATATGCGCCACCTCCACCACCTCCTCCAACCATAATAATAGGTAGCGCCGTCTTCAGATTAGAATCTAAAAATACACCCGTAAATCCACCACCCTGTATCGTTATATTGTCCGTAGCCGGCGATCTACTATTCGTCTCCAATATGGATGTGCCACCACCTCCATAACGCATTTGCTCATATCCTTGTATCTGAGACGCATTTGAGTTGAAGGGGGCGTTGCAATTATTGCCACCCTTTCCTACTACAAAATATAAGGTAGAAACGCCGTAAATCTTTACCAGAGATTGCACGTCGAGCCTTACTTGCGCATATGCACCTGCACCACCACTCTGTGGGAAACTGGATGATGTATTTTGATCTCCAGACCAGGCACCACCTCCACCCCCCCAAAGCCATATGACAACATCTGGAGTTTCTGCGTCTAATGCAATAGAACGTGTAGTTACAGTGCTTATATCTCCAGCCATACTTTCAAATAAAATACTACTCCTAAATTTATTGATGCCGACATATGAATAATTGCCAATCGTCGATAAATTACCAGAAGATGCGTTATTTAAGTAATAGATCGATGATATATTGCCATTGTTTGCTAAAATTTGTGACTGCAACCTTTGAAAATAATCAAGACCCTTTTGCGCTAGAGGGGCATTTGATATATTCGCATAATTACTCAAAGAATTTACCAGATAAAATGTATCAGAGTATTCGGAGGTAAAGGTAGTTATACCCACTTGGCTCGTCGATATATTACTATTTGCATTTGAAAATGTCACACTAAATGGGTATAATGCATAGTCATTTTTAACAATAGGTTGAATATACTTATATCCGAAGGAATTTGTTGTTATCGGCTGCGACTGCTCGTATTGAGACTGGGTGATTTCTGCAGCATTCTGTGGACCGTATTCCGGTAAGGCGCCAAAAATAGTCGATGGCATCACGTATTCTGGCTGCGGTATCGTATCAGTTATGCTATTCACTAATGACCCAAAGTATGTTGCACCCGTGCTGGGAACTTGTGAAAGTGGATATGGGACCATACTACCCGTCAAATTCGTAAAGAATATATTTGATCCTTCTGTATTGAATGGTACCATATAATACATTGCATCGTAACTCAACATCTCAGTGGGCTTCTGCGTATATCCTATTATCTGCACATCTTCGGGTGCCTTGAAACTCGAGTCATAACCGTATTCATACCATGTCCCCAATTCCACACCAAAACCAGGAGTATTCGACAATGTGGAAGGGCCATACATCCTTGAACCTATGGACGAAAGCACGGTCAGCGCGCTCGAAATACGCACATCCCTATTTGCGAGACTAAGGCCATTGAAGACACCGACATATGCAATCTTGTTATTAGGGTCTTCTTCTATAACTGGTGAATTACCAAGTGGATATATCGCACTCTTAAATGTGAATGATTTAATATCATAGAAACCCTCCGTTGGCATAAACCCAATTGCGTTTATACCGAGGCCAAATTTGCTAGGAAATTGCGTTAATACGGTATGTATACTGCTTACATGGGGAGATACACCAATTGTTGTTGATTGCATCAATGATCCTGGAATATAATACTGATCATACCAGTGCACGATTTTTATATCTTCTGAAATGGTGTCTTTTGGTATATATGGTTCCGTCGTAATTGGCTCTATAATAATATTCAATGAATTCGAACCGAAATATGTGTATGCATTCATGTCAAATGGTGATAAACTCTGAAATGTAAATTGATTATATGGGTCTACGCGCAACAGAGAGTTAGGAATGAACCCAATTTTTCCATTTTCATATCCGCGATAATCCGTCAAGTCATTACTTACACCTGATATATCATAGCCTATTGGGTTCACACTGATACCTGTGCTCACAAAATATATCGGGTTTAAGGGATCGATTCCCGACAACGTGGACTGCGTAGGAAGGCGTATATAGTCTGTATTATAATTCACCACGAATGGTCTATTTGTCGGATCTGTTTCTGGATCTTCGAGTGGATCAAAGTTGACATAATCTGTCTTTATTTGTATGGGCGCCGTATCAGACCAAACAAGTGGTTTAAACTGCATTGCAGAAAATGATAACGCGTTTGTTCTAAAAATCATATAATATCTGTGTCCTGAAAATGTGCTTATATTTAAAGTCAAGTTGTTCTTACCAGTACTTACCGACGTAGAAAGAACATAGTGTAATGGGTTCTCCTTTCTTTTGAATTGCGTTGTTATATCCGCCATAAATGCACCTCTGTCATGATATACAAATGCAGTCACAGCAGTAGTAAATGCAGTGCTTATATTGGATGTAATAGATACAATTGGCACAAATGCTATCTTTGTATTATATACATATAGCGTCGTTGATGGCTTACTCTGGGGCCAAGGAGTCGTAAACTCGTATTGCATATAGTTGGATTGCACATTCAGGCCTGCAGTAACACTCGAGATATTTGAAAACGCGAAATTAAAAGAAGAAAAATATGCGAGTTTTAAAGTCGAGTAATTCGAATTATCCATTAACCAATTTGTGCTCTGATACTTAAAATCATATGGCGTCGAAAAAAATTTCTGTGGCATGTTATTATTGTTTAGATCGACGGGGCCATCATAGAGACCCTGGCTATTATAGTCTGCATATCTGTAGTAGTAGGGGAGAGGTAATGTCTCTACCTGCAATGTCTGTCGCGCTTGAGACCGAAACTTGAACACTGTATATTTTGCTGGTTCGATATTTATTACACAATCAGTCGTGGCCAAGGTTTGGCTCGTCTGAATAAATGTCGAATTCAATGGATCAATTGTTTTTAAATTATACAAAAAATTGCTCGAATTTATGTTATATGGTATCATTGATGAAGAAGGATTAATACCTTCCAGACTTATCCCTCCCGAAAATAGTGTGGTAGAAGAAAGTGATGAGAAATTTGGCCAATACACCAATGTATTTGAATAAATTATAGCAGTTGATATAGGCGAAGTCCCCGATTTTAAATACTCTGTGGTGTAATTCGAACGCACGTCAATTGCATTTAGACCATTATTCGCAAATACAGTATTTCCTGTATTTAGAAAATACTCACTTGCATACGTCGCATATCCCACTGCAAAGTATGTAGTGAATTGTTGCTGTATATAGTTATACATGTCCAGGAAGACCACGTTTGCTTGGTTCAGCGAGTTAGACACATTCGAATATGACTGTGCTGTAAACCCCTTATCCTGTAAAATTCCTTGTAGATTAGATGCACTATTCGCATTTAGCAAGTTCAATAGCGATGTATTCAGCGTAAGGGTAATGAAATTCACACGTAAACTATTCGTGTCATACGATAGTCTGTATCGGTTTACCAAGAAATAGCGAAACGTGTGATGCAGCCGATAATCATCCAGTATATCAATATTGTTGTTGATCAAATATAAAATGACATGGTCATCTATACCCGTCGAATTGAATTTGATATGTGTTTCTACTGACTCATCGGATGGCAATAAACCATCGGGAACAGTTAAATTCAAATTGGCCTGTGTAGCAGTATCATTCGTATCAAGTAATGCCTCATATATGACCGGAAAATAGTATGCAACCTTTATTTGATCCAGCGTATATTGTGTCAAACCCGCGTAGCGAGAACCCCAGTAATATAGGGTTATCTGATCCATTGTCGGATTCGTAATATATTTTTGATTGAGTGCGTCAAAATATGAGTCGCCGGGCTGGTTGAAGTTCACACTGAAATCCCCATTCTTTGTGAACGCCTCGACGAATCCTGTTATATAGTCTGGGAAATCATAGAACAAGGGAGTATAATTCATTTGCAATTGCAAGGCATTCAATAGGTCCGTTATATTGTATGTGCCCTCAGGTATGGTAATACTCTTAGTCAGAGGAAATCCAAGAAATGTGTTTATGGCCTCGCGACCACGCTCAATCACCGGCAGGAATGTATTACCCTTTGCAATCCGAAAATAAAAAAAACTACTGAGCAACTTGATTTCCGTTACTTGTATAGTCACTACATTCTTGTAGACCTTCGGCGGCTTCAGTGTGAAACTCGTCGGCTGAGGGTATACAACCCTATCACGATTTTTACTGTCTATTAAAAAGAGCGAGGTCGCATTTGTTGCAGTTGTAGTGAACTGTGTACGCCTGAATCCCTCGAAGGCGCTATCCGGAAGCACACTTTCATATTCAATTAAATTTGCAGGCTTCTCCTGGCTCTCCGATTTGGAGTGCGGTGTAAAATACACATTATTACTGTAGCCACCCGTCTTATCATACATTAATTGGCGGGCAAATGTCGCGAAATCCATGCTCGCATCATTTTCAATTTCTGAATCTGGTCCCCTGTCCATGTCTACGGTAACGGGTGATTTGTCTTAAACTCAGAAGCCGGGTTTAGACGGCACTCCACGCTAGCGGTCTAAAATTGACGTGAGTCCTTCAGATAATAATGCTTACAACCGTAGAGCGCGAAACTATCACACACGTCTATGGTTCTTCTGCACATATTAGCACCTTCAAGGCCGCCTTAGATGCAAAATATGATGAAAGGGTGGGAAAGGGTCTCGGCCAATATACTGCTAACACTGTGATGATGACCACACAGGCACATATCGCGGTCCACGGGGTTGACCCGATTTTTCACTCCCTCTCTATGCAAGAACGGGCGATTACTTCCTACGATACAACTCTCGCTGCGGTTCTCGTGCAGAAATGGGGCTACGGATTTTATCATTTCGTCTGTGAAATGCTGCCGAAAATCCTGCGCGTCTTCGAATATAATCCTGAAATCCCTATTGTGATTTTCTATAATGACACATTTATCAAGGATATCTTGGCCTATGCGAAAGTGACAAATCCGATTATACCCTATGACGGAACGAGGCCTTATTTTGTGAAGGAGGCCTTGACTGTCACGGATACACCATGTGGCAATCCGACAATCAGAGACATAGAATTGATTCGTAAATACATGTGCCCGGGGACCGCAAAATATGGAAGGGATCTCATTATCCTCATATACCGGAAGGAGGCCTTGCGAAGTTTGCGCAACTTTGATGATATTTACGATGGCCTTATGGAAAGATTCCCGGATGAGAAATTCGTCTGTTTTGACTCTATGCCACTCGATAAAACCATTGCGCTCTTTCAGCGGGCCAAACTCATTATAGGTGTGCACGGAGCCGGGTTGACCAATATGGTATTCGCCACGAAAGGCATATCGGTCATTGAGATATTCCCGGCTGATCTCGCCAATGCATGCTACTGGCACCTCTCATGGATTCTCGGCAATAAGCATAAGATCCTCGCAGCCAATTCTTCCGGGCCTCCACTCAGGGTCGTCGATGTAGATTTGGATGAACTGTGTTCCCTTGTGGCCGATACGTTTCTGGAGTGAGAGAAATGAGCACCAATGCGAGCCCCTATATAGTCAATATTGTGCCCCTGCAGAATCTGGCTTCCGATATTCGCGGCACTTCCGACTTGACTATCTTACAGGGGCAGGTGGCTGAGATTCAGAAGATGGTGGATACTACCAATTTTGCCATGTATACGAATTCTCTCAGCAACGTGACGAGTGGGGCTGCGATAGAAGTATATGCCGACTTGAATCTCAGCAATGCGAATATATATTCGAACAGCAATGTGGTTACATTGAATACAGGGTCTAATTCTACGGCGACCACTACAATACAGTCGGGCTCGTCTTCCACGAATGCTGGTGGCTCCACGATAGTCACGTTTCTGTCGAATTTCTCGAATGTGCCAACGGTGTCTTTGATGTTTGTAGGTCGCAGTCCGGTCTTTATGACCTGCGACACAGTGTCGATTTCTTCGTTTAGCGCGTATTCGTGGTCAAATAATGGGGTCTATGGTGGCGCTCCTTTTTCGTGGTCTGGAATTGGAGTCTAATGGAAAATCTCGGCTCACAATAGAAGAATGGTGAAATTGACTAGAAAGAAGATGCAGAGAAAGAGGGCTCAGAGAGGGGGTGGACTCAATGAGGAGCAATTGAAAGTTTTAAATGATAATATAAATGGAATGATTAAATTATTAGAAGAATCAAAAGATCCTAAAACAACTTTTGATGATGTTATACAAGAATTGTTTAACCAGTTTTTACTGAGAATAAGAAAATTAGCATCAGGGGTTAATGAGTTTGAATCGCTGATACAGATTAAAAGTGAATTAGAGGATATTGAACGGTTATCAAAGATTTATATGTTAACTATTGATCAACTAGACGGTTTCATTACACACCTTTTTTCAAGGGCAAAGAAAATGGGGGATCTTCCTGACGGTTGGGGGGCAGATTGGAGTGAAAAAGAAAGTGGTGTATACTACTTTCCAATAAAAAATCGTAACGCGCCATCACAGTGGGAAAAACCTACTGCAGCGGCAGCAGGTGGTCGGCGTAGACGTGGTCGCAAAACCACAGGTCGCTCACGCAAAACCACAGGTCGCTCACGCAAAACCACAGGTCGCTCACGCAAAACCACAGGTCGCTCACGCAAAACCCGTGGTCACAAGAAGCACTAAAATATGCATCGTAAAGTCCTATAAATTGTGTGCAATCCTTGCAGACAATTTATATTTGTTCCAATATATTAGATAAATGCCAACCCATAAATCTAGAAGGCGCCCACAAAAGTCTTTGAAGGCGAAGCAGAAAAGGACCCGAAAACAGCGCGGGTCTGGTGTGATTACTACTGCCTCACCTATGTCGATACAAGCATCTGTGTACGGGAACTTAAAAGGCCTTCGAGAGTATTTAAATAATAATAAAGAACCAGATGATATTACGTCTGTTTTGAATGAAAGGCATAATTATAATAAAAATGCGCTCAATATGGTATTTTTAGAACCAAATCAAACTAAGTATATAACATTCGGTATATTTGGTAGGACTACACGCGCCTGCCGTTCATTACATGCTGTAAACTGGCTTATTGTTTATGAGTTAGTAAAATATGGGTTTGATCCACACTATAAAGATGATTACATGAAAGAGACACCCTTTGAAACCATGCAAAGGTGCTATAAAGGTATAACTCGAGAGATCCTAGAAGAGTCTTTGAAACCTTTTTATTTGCTAGAAGATGAGAAAGGGGTAATTTTAAATGCGTTTTTCCCCCAAGGTTCTTCTGCAGGCTCGTCGTCTATTGGAACACCGCCTCCTAGTCCACGGGCCTAGGCTCAAAACCCACTCACCAACAACAATTCCATGTCCAAGTGGTTTCAGCGTTAGACAGTTTAATCCACTCCTGAATCGTATATTGTGACCCCATCGACAAGTTACATCTCACACAAATTGGGCGCAAATTTCCGATTTCCGTAGAGCCACCCCTCGACTCCGGTATATCATGTCCCACATGAAAATCAAATACGGTCATGATATTTTTGCACCACGGAATAAGACACTTGCGCTCATATTTCTTCCCAACATACTGCAACCAGACCTGTTCTCTCAGGGCTTTCGGTATCGTTATTTTTACACTGTGACTCGGTGGCTCGACAGAACTTGATCGTGGCATTCCTATAGATACTTAGCACTAGCGGTCTAAATGGCTTGTCGGGAAAGTATGCGGTCCACCTAAGAACATAATTCCTAAGAAAACCAATGGACTTCCTACCCGGCATGAATGAGTGCGCCAAAGGACCCTCTGATTTCTGCCGCAGCCTTTCGCAATCCCTGACACCCATACAAGAGAGAAAGGTCATCCTTCTCGCCACGGCCACGATCCACGACGAATCCCTCTTTGTAAATGGCCTTTTTCAGAATGTATACATTCTCTATAAACTCTTTGATGCCATGGGCTACACGCCTATTCTCGTCGTCAATGACAAACCGAAGGATCTCCAGAAAGTCCCTTCTATTCTCCGGCACGTTCGCATGCTCGTCGTTGAGGATATCGTGCGGTCCCCTATGCCCATCCATCTCTATCTCGAAATTGGTATGAGTGTCGACCCCAATCTCAGAAAACTCTTTCGGACGGTAGGTGCCAAGGTGGCTAAACTCTATCTCGGCAACATTCTGAACATCGACATCGAGACACCCATGTTCTACGGAGGCATGCACTTCTCCCATCACATAATCGGAGAAATAGATGAAATCTGGGTATCTCCGCACTATAAACAGCACCAAGAATACGCGGCTGTTATCAATCAGGTAGAGCCCGTGCCCAAGTCCATGAAGATTGCACCCTACGTCTGGGACCCCTGTGTTCTCACCCTCGACGGGGCAAGAAATCTGCGGTGGCGCCCTAGACAGGCCGGTGAAGTTGAGACGCTCATTATTCTGGAGCCGAACATCAGTTTCCAGAAGGCTGCTCTGTTGCCGATTATCATTGCCGAACACAACTACCGCCAAAATAAGCGCCCCCTACAAGTCATCGTGGGAAATGGCGACCGTTTCATGAAGAATCCATTTTTCATCGAGACCATTTTCAATAATCTTGAGTTGGTCAAGGACGATAAGATTAAATTCAGTGGCCGCCACGATATTCCTTCGATTATGAGTGACTATCCACATGCGACCGCTATTTGCCATCAGTGGAACAATCAATATAATTATATGACCTTGGAATATCTGATATCCGGATTCCCCGTTGTGCACAATGCACCCGACTGGCACGATGCCGGCTATTATTATGAGGGCCATAGCGTAAAAGAGGGACTCATGGCTTTACAGAGGGCGCGACAATTCCATGCATCTAGCCAGGAACAATATAGATCGGGTGCAGAGGCTCTGCGGTGGCGGCATTCGCCCTATAATCCGGATGTCCAGAAAGCATGGGAGGCCCTATTGGCATAAGTGCCATACGTGGTATAAGTGCCATACGTGGTATAAGTGCCATAAAAATTGCAAAATATGCTAGCATCCATGATATACTACTACGAAATGGACTGTCTACGCCGCGTATTTAGTAACAACCGCGAGAGTGAGAGTAAGAGTGAGATCGGTGACTTCGTCGCTGCCGGCTGCTTATTTACCGATGGCGCACATGTTCTTGCCGGCTATCAGCCCCAGAAAACGGTGCCAGGAATCAGCGGCCTCGGAGGAAAACGTCTATTCGGTGAACCCTATTTCCACACAGCACTTCGGGAAACCCTAGAAGAACTATTCGACGTCACCGTAAACTCGGGCCTCTTGATCCTCTTAGAGGCCACAATGAAACCGAACCAAGTCATTGTCAATGGCACATATGTTCTTCTGCAATTCTCATTCGACGATCTCCGCAGCCTCTTAGAATACGCTAGCACGTATTGTAACAGGACGCCCCTCTACGAGACAATGCCGCTTAGCATCAATGATCTCATATTCAATCGCAAGTATACATCTGACTCTGAAATTAGCCATCTCTGCCTACTGCCATTTATAAAGGGTGTTTCCATCCACAATGATCTAACTTCAGATATCCAAGGTCTAAAAGACTCTTCCGTTTGAATCCTAGAATTATGCGTGCCGGGATAACTGTGGATCTCCGACATTCGATGTTCAGCGCAGGCCACACAAATGCATGCCTTTCTGTGGCCACATCCCTTCGGGCCATGAATTTCGATGTCGTTCTCATATACAAGGATGGCGACAAGGACTGGTGGGAGGATGTGGGAGAGTTGAAGGCCGCTGCCCCGCCGCGCTGCAGCCTGCCCGAACTACTCGCATCGGAAAATGACCCCCTTGATTTAGTCGTCGAGGTTGCCTTCCACTTGAAGCCAGAGGAGCGACGCAAAGCAGCAAAGAAATGTGTGTGGTATAATCGGAAGCCCGGCCTTTTTACTGATCTTGAGACAACAGTCTACTGTAACAAGCCCGAGGGGCGGAATCTGGTCGGGATAGATCAGATTTGGGCTGCAGACATTTTTAATACGCAGGAGGATTTGGAATATCTCCACTCTCTCTACCCGCAAATCTCCCTTCTTCCTATCCCGTGGATTTGGACACCTGAAATCGTCGAGGCCCACAGAAAGCAGACACAGGCGCCTACTTGGCCGCAAGTGTATAATCTAGTGCCGAAAGAGGCACCATGGAGCCTACATATAACAGAGTCGAATATATCGAATACGTCGTCTTGCACCCTACCCCTTGTCATTACTCGCCATTTATACAATACTCGGAAGTCACCCATAAACAATGTCACTGTTCATAATGCAGAGGCTCTCAAGGCGAGTCAATTCTTCAATGAGAATGTCCTAAAACACACGCAGGTGGCCGATATAAGTTACAATCTAATTGGTCGCCAAAGAGTTATTGACTGGGTTCATGACCCTCACTCCGTCATTCTGAGCCATAGTCGCTTTTTGGATTTGAAGATGGCGAACTTGGAGGCCGTTTGGGTCGGTATACCGCTTGTTCACAACAGCGAGATTCTGAGATCGATAGGGAATGGGTTGGACCTCTTGTTTTATCCGAAAAACAGTGTAACGGGAGCGGCTAGTGCTCTAGAAAACGCAATTCATCAACCAACTAGTATAGGCTACGCGACGAGTATCGAGACACTTATGGAGGTTCGAAAGGAGATTGTATCCCGCTACCACCCGTTGAATAAGATGGCAGAGTGGACGGAGGCTGTTCAGTATCTGTTTTCTGAGCCTAGCCCTCGGGTTATGTCTGCACCTGCGGTTGTGGCTTCGCCTGCACCTGCGGTTGTGGCTTCGCCTGCACCTGCGGTTGTGGCTAAAACGAATGAGCACGAGTTCTCTGTCCTCTTCACCGATATGTGGGACAATTTCAACGAGGCCCACAACATGTTCACTCTTGCACTCGACACTGCGATCCAGAATACCGGAATGAAAGTGGTTGGTTACAGCCAAACTACTCTAGGAAGCAAGACGCCATCCTTGACCATATTCGGACCATTCGGTGATGCATGGAAGTCTCTCAACAAATCGTGGCCAAAGGTCCATTTCACCGGGGAAAATACACCACCCATCCAAGATCCAAGTGTAAAACTCAATATCGGCTACGAGTTGCCCTATATGTCCGATGACTCGTATCTCCGTATGCCCCTCTGGATGTTCGAGATCGACTGGTTCGGAGCAGATCTCGCCAAGATCCAGAATCCCCTCCCCCTTCCCATTGACGTCTGCACGAGGGCCAACCCTGGTGACTACGATAATCGGTCCAAGTTCTGCGCATTCGTTGTGACAAATCCGAAGAACCCTGTGCGCAACGAGGCCTTCAGTATAATCAACAAATACAAGGGTGTCGACAGCGCTGGTCGCCTGTTCAACAATGTCGGCGACGCGATTTTCGCCGGCCTCGGCGGCGGCGGTGGAGAACACAAGAAGCACGCCTTTCTCAAGAACTATCGCTTTCACATATGCTACGAGAATGAGTCGAGCCCGGGCTATACTACCGAAAAACTCCTGCACGCCAAGGCTGCCGGATGTGTGCCTATTTATTGGGGTGACCCCCACGTCTGCCGCGATTTCAACGAGAAGGGCTTTATCAATGCTAGCAAGTGCAGCACAAACGAAGAACTCGTAAAACTCGTTGATGATATAGAATCGAATAGCGAGAAGTGGCGAGAGTTGGCGTCCGTCCCAGCCCTCAGCGGATATATGCGGGACCTCGTGCGCCGCACGTTCTCCGAGATGGTGCGGCGGTTTTTGATACTAGGCGGCCGTGACCACCTGGTCGCCGGACTACCACCACTCCTGGGTGCCAAGACGTCTGAAGAGGCCGAGGCTCTTCGGTTATCGAGGTCACCGAAGGTGTCTAAAGCCCTCGATAAACAACCAATCTTTGTCACTGCCGCCACTCTGCGCTTCTGGCCCTATGTCATATCATGGCTCGATTCTATTGCAGCACACAGAATGGCCGCACGTGTCTACGTGGGCGCAGATGTGTCCGATTCGAACGTGGCTATAGCAAGCGAAACATACAAGGGTGTCGCTGAATTCATACGTCTTCCTACGGAAACGCCGGTGGGCTTCGATGATTTCTGGGACCCCAAACACTACGGCTGGAAACTCTGGGTCTATAAAGCCGTAGTGGAAGAAGAGGCGTTGCAGGGTAGACTCGTTGTGTATATGGATGCAGGGTCTGTGCTCTTACGCTGGCCCTCCGAGTGGCTGGCAGCGGCTAACGAGAACGGTGTCAGCCTGCTTGAGGACCCTCGACAGAAGAATAAGTATTGGTGTCACGACACTTTCTGCCGTGTTCTCCAAGTGACGGAGGAGGAGAAAGAGTCTCAGCAGATTATCGCTGGTATCTCTGCCTTCGTGGCCGGTGATCCTAGGGCAGTCAAACTCTTCCTGGACGCCTATGTATTGGCAGAGAATCGCGATGTTCTCGTCGGTGAGAAATGGATCGGATTTTATGCGGACGGTAAGCCCAAGGGTCATCGCCACGACCAAAGTATCCTGAGTATCCTGAGCCAGCGCCAAGGAATTCATCGGTTCCCCCTCGACAAAGTCTACGGCGACCTATCGGCGCGCACCACATTCCATGCGGGCCAATGCATCTATGTGCATCGCGGCAACTTTAAGACCCATGTTCCTCTCTTGGAGGGCATCGACGATGCATTCGTCATCAACCTGGATCGTCGACAGGACAGACGTGAAGCCTTCCTCGAACACCATCCAGATCTGAAGGGTCATGTGAGACGCCTCCCCGCCTACGATGGCCTCAAATTACAACTCGGCCCTTCGCTATCACGCCTCTTCCGACCCAATGACTTTTTCTGGAAAAAGGCGGTAATGGGCTGTGCTCTCAGCCATTTGAAACTGTGGACCATGTTGCTCAGTGAGCCGGCCGAGATGCAGACGTTTTTGATAATGGAGGATGATGCTCGCCTGGCAGTAGGATGGCGAAATGCATGGAATAAGGCGTATAAGAGTTTGCCGGATGACTGGGATTGCGTCTATCTGGGCGGCGTCCTTCCTCCAAATCGCGAGGGCTTCTACCAGACTCTCGAGCGTGTTGCACCGGGGCTAGCAAGAGTTGCGCCGAACACTATATTCGGGCAGAAGGAGCCTACGCGCTATTTCCATTTCTGTGCCTACGCCTACGTCTTGTCGAGGAGAGGTGCAAAGAAGATCTTGGATTCGATTGGCGATCACGGCGGATACTGGACGAGTGCAGACCATATGATATGTAATCCGGTTGATAAGATAAACTTGTTTGTTCTAGACCCAATGGTCGCTGGGGCATCTCAAGATGACGACCCGGCGTATAAGTCGGCGCAATTCAACAATTTCAGTCGCATTGATGCATTTGACAGTGACTTGTGGAACAATGACGAGAGGTTTAGCGTTCAGGAAATACAGGCGAATCTTGAGAAGGGTATGCCTCTTATTGTTGGCAGCGCACTTGCAGAAGTGGATGCGGCATTCTTGCCTAGTCCAGTGCCCCAAGAGGCGCCAAAGGCACCAGAGGCGCCAAAGGCACCAGAACTACTCATAACCCTCTCTACCATTATTACGTCCCCAGAGTATAAGATGGGCACCCATTTCCTAACCCTCGACCTCTGCAATATCACATTTTCAACTCTATACGAGGCCAATTGGCTCCAGGACTTATTCCAAGAAACCAAACTAGAAATCGAGCAAGTCAGTGGAACTGACACGCTAGAAAACTATGAATACCCGGTTCTCCTAGTCTCGAGACCCCTCTGGAAAGAGCAGATTGACTGGATTCAAGCGCTCGCGGCAACTGGTCGCAAATTTAAAGTCATACACCTCGCCGATGAGTATTCCAACGACCCCATTGATTTCTATTCCTTACCCTGCATAACTGGCATCTTACGCTTCTATCCTCGCGCAGATATACCGGCCGATGTCGCATCCAAGGTGATGGACATCCCTCTGGGCTACAGGTGGCGGTTCACGGGAGATCGCGAAAATCTACTCGTTTCATCGCCCAATCTCCCCTTCCGAAACCAGATGTGGTCGTTCGCAGGCACAGACTGGCAAAATCGTTCCCAGGATATGGCGCCCCTCGAGGTAATACAAGATCACGTAACGAAATGGTTTTCCGAATGGAATGACACGAATCAGTTGAAGGAGACAGACTATATCAGCCTAATGCTCGACAGCAAATTCATACCGTGTCCGAGAGGAATGAACGTGGAGACTTTCCGGTTCTACGAGGCACTCGACTGTGGGTGTATACCGCTCTTTCTTAACAGGGAGGAAAATGGGCCGTGGCTCAAACTATTCCAGGCGGAAATACCTTTTATAAATCTACAGGATTGGTCTGATGTGGCGGCGACCATGCAATATTTCAGGGAAAACCCCTCACAAATGGAGAGTTATCGCACGGTCCTCCTTTCCGCGTGGATGAATTACAAGAAGTGTCTGAGGCAGCGGGTGAAGCAATGGTTCAGTAAAAATTGATATATTTGTTTGCGCCACGGTAGGTAAATGAAGCAGAGTGACCTCAAACTACTCGATCAGATTATCAGCAATAGCCGAACAGTGAATTTGCGCTACGCACATTTCGCCAGTATACATGTGGCCACCTTGATCAAACGGGGCAAGATAATAGCCCAAGCGACGAATGGGTTCGGATCGCGCAGCCGTGGCTCCGGCTATTCTTCGGCGAGTATACATGCTGAGAAGAATGTGATTAAGCAACTGGGAAATATACATGAGATTTGCGGATCCGATATGTATATAGTGCGCATCTCCAGAGATCCGAAGTTGGATGGGGTCGACCAATTCGTAAAGTCGAACCCGTGTCGCCAGTGTCTGCCATTCTTGCACAAGTGTTTTCGCGAATACGGGTTGAAGAATGTCTTTTATGTCTGATGCGCTTCAGGTTGGGAGCCCGATTTTTTTGAACATGCTATAAAAAGAAAGAGATGCCAGAGCCACAGGCACAAGAGAGACCACAGGAGAAGCCGCGATGGATGCCAATTGGCAAGTATCGCAATGTTCCACTTCCTCTCCGACCGATTCCGCCCCCAGTGAAACGGGTTCCGTGGGAGCAAATTAAGGAGTCTCTGTATGCCAAGAAGACGCCAACAAAACCCTAGACTCCACGAATGGTAACCACCTCCGGAAACCTCGTCGAGCAAGTCTGAAGCCAAGTAAGTGGGTCAAGAGCCGGGCACTGGAATCCGCGTTCCGTTATCAAGGTATAAATCCACTCTGCCGGATTCGACTTCAATTGAACCATCTGAATCCACCTCTCCGTTGATAGTCGAAGAGATGACGTCAGAAATTCTAGATGTTCGTCGACCAGACTCTCCCGGATGTCTTCGCTCCATAGCAAAAATACTATGAGCATAAACACGTCACGCCCGACTCTCGGGCACGCGTCAAATGATGATAGGACGTCATCACCGGCCTGGATCCATGGTATCTTCCCCGGCCCCAAGCAAGCGAATCCGTAATCTACGAGCACCACTGTAGGTGACGAGTGGATTGCGATATCTAGACCCTTCCATGCGACTGTGTGCGACTTTACATCGTCTGTCTTTATAAGAAGGTTGCTGGGTTTGAGATCACGATGATTAAACCCAATTACCCCATCAAGGACGAGGCAACACATGGCTACTTGGCCGATTATTCTTAGAAGGTGTATACCGTTTGTCGCTGACTTCATACGCCAGGTTGGTATAGTCTTCAGATAAGTGTCGAGGATGGGAGCCTTATAAATGGGGGCCATAGAGAACCAGACTTTCTTGGAATACGTAAAGATGTCAAAGACTGGGGGGCAGTGGTCTCCGAGCCCGGCTGCACGAAGTGTCCTGTAACAGAGCCATTGTATAACGGCTTCCTGCTTTGAATGGCGCTGTGAAGACGGGCATTTTACGAGACAATCCTTGGGTCTAGCCTGTCCCGGGAATGTTTTCTTGGCCCATGCTAATTTGCCCATTGTGGAATCAATGAAAGTTGGCTCGATTTCCATAATCGCAAGGACTGTACCTACGTGCGTTCGTAGAAGGCTGTCCGATTCCAAGAACGCGCATTTGGCATTGGGAACACTCGATACTGTATCAAGTGTGCCCCGCCAGTCTAGACCGATTTCATTGGCGTCATACATCCAGGTATGATGTCAATTGCTAATGAGGGGGTAGAGTTATTGTAGTTACTTTCTGCGTCTAGATTTTGAGCCGCGTTTGCGGGTTGCTCTTGATTTCGACTTGGATTTTGATTTGGATCGCTTCTTTCTTGAGCCGCCGCGTCTGTTGAATCTGACGCGCCCTTCTAACGCACCGTGACCCGGCACAAGTTGTCTTGGATGCTCCATATTTTTAGCAGTTGGTGGTAAAACACTTGTATACCCTCTTTCACGATGACTGTAGAAATAATAGTTGTTATTTTTTGTATCGCGTGTTCTTCCTAGTTCTGGTAATTTTAAAGTATCCACTGCCACTACCCATCCAGGCGTATCATCCGTATCAGCCACACCATTTTCTACTAGTTCAGTTGCTCGCAATATGAGTTCATCTTTAAAGATTTCATTTCCAACGGCATTTATTTCAGCCATTTGCTGTTTTGAAAATGTGGGTTGCGGAGGACTTTCGGCGGTGCCCTGATTCACTTCTGCCAATCGTGTAGCAGTCTGTGCTAATTCACGCGCTTTACCGGGAGGAGCAGATGGACCAGCCATTAGAACCCCTCTAGCCGCGCCTTCCGCACCTATTAATGTGGTCTCATGATTGCTATGTAGACCATCTACATCCGTCTGGGCTGATGCCCCAGCCGCCGCCGCGGCCTGTTCTGGAAGGTTTGCCCCAACACGTCTTGCTGCCGCTGCTGCTGTTATCGATGCTTCTACAGGGGTTGGATGGCCTGCGCTAGTCTTCTTAAGAAGATCGTTGACAGCAGTCTGTCCCGCTT
>Ga0114969_10000291_pt1 | contig 42420 bp, 46 predicted proteins | sample M_130807_MF_Meta_FD_87316 | JGI IMG/M metagenome (GOLD analysis project Ga0114969, IMG submission 87316) | Freshwater microbial communities from Lake Montjoie, Canada to study carbon cycling - M_130807_MF_MetaG | ecosystem: Environmental > Aquatic > Freshwater > Lake | place: Lake Montjoie... | reverse complement strand
GATACCTTTTACAAATATATTAGAAACACCGTCAGCGTAACCAAGATGCGCAAATTCTTCCAAATCAGATAATTTCATCTTAATTGAATCAACAAACTCATTAATGTTCAAAGCATCTTTACATTGTTCATTCAAGAAGAAATTCATGTTGAATGATTTGTTATTACAGTTACTAATATTGTTATTATTGATTGTATTATTGTTATTTGTATTATTGTTAATTGCTTCTTTCTTAAGGAGCTCAATAATTAGACTACGTATTTCTTGATTTTCAATCATTTGCATCTTCATCATTTGTATTATTTCATTACCATTTGTTTCAGATGCTTCATTTATTTCAGTTAGGTCATTACTACTACTACTACTACTACTACTACTATTACTACTATTACTACTATTATTACTACTACATTTTTTTTTATGTTTCCATAATCCTGTGCGTTCTTTATACATATTACCACATTCACAAGTAAATGTAATCTGTGATTTTCCGCCAGTTTCGTTGAATTTATGTTTTTTCGTAAGGATATGTCTATTCCAGTCACTTAATTTGTGACATATTATGGAGCAAAAAATACATTCATAATTTGTTGGCGGAATGTGCGCAATATTTGTTGAAATGTCCATATATTATGTCAACAAAATAATCGCCTTAAGTTTTCGCAATTATTTTTCAAAAAATTAGCATCACAACTTTTTCAAACCCGAAAAAGAATTTAGAGCATCTCAGTCACAACGTGAAAAAACAGCTATTTTCAAAACTTTATTTGGCTTTTCATTTTTGGACATTTTATAAATGTCCAATTTTCATTTCCCTTTTGACTTTTGGCTGTTTTTTTATACTTTTCAAAAAAAGAAAAGGAATATAACTGTGAAATAACATGAAATATATCGTTACCATATATGGTCACAAATATTTCATTATAATTTAGTTTTAAGTTTTAGTAGACAAATCCCACTTTTGACACCTTTAATAACCCCTTTTGATTTTAATTCTGTATCTAAATCTGCGTCCAATTCCGGTTCTAATTCCGAATCTGAAGAATGTTCCAAATCAGATTCTTCATTTGTATTGTTTAGCAAAGGTGTTAGCAAAGGTGTTAGCAAAGGAACAAAAGTAGTCTTCCATTTACTAACATCAGTCGTATATGTGCTACTAGTTGTTTGAATAATCTTGTAATTCTGCGCCTTGAAGAATCGCTTACGTTTTAACCATTGGTTCTTAAAATTTGAATGTGTATCAATTATATCCACAACAATTGGCGGTTTTTCATGCTTTTGACGCAATATTCTACCAACAGATTGCTCTATTCTGGTCATAGGTGTAGCCATTATAAGCGTAGTTAGAGTCTTAATATCGAGCCCCTCTGCTGCCATACTATACGTCGCCAATACCACCTGTTTTTCCTCAGTTTGCTTCAATGCTGCTTCCTTCATACCGCCTACATAAAATCCAACAGTGGCAATTTGCTTATGATTTATGGCTTCATAGAAGTAGTTGAGAATAATGCGATAAGACGCAATAACCATAATTTGCTGTTTTGGATTTTCCTTTATCATATCATCAAGGACTTTTAATATGAACTCTGACCTGCGATTGTAGTTACATATTTTACTGAGCATTTTGGATGAAGCTGGTTTGCCTCTAAAGTCCAATTCAAGTTCATTAAATTCATCGTCATTTGTCTGATACTCAATGCCTCTGACAATGACTACTTCATCTTTGCTACGTTCTTGCTTATATACAACGTCACCTAGAAACATTTTGAATACCCGAGTGGTGCCGTCGCTGCGCTCCATTGTGGCACTTAGACCGAGCATATATTTGGTCACCAACTTGAAAAGCGCGCACGAGAATACCTCAGACGAAATGTGATGGACTTCGTCAATAATTGTTAGCCCAAAGCTGTCAAAAAGGGAGGCAGGGTAGTCCTTCATTGAAAGCGACTGAAGCATACCAAGGACAATATCCTTACCTTCAATGTCTATTATTTGTCCTTGTATTTTTCCAATTTTTGCGGTTGGTAAAAATTGCTGGATGCGTTCAATCCACTGGTTCATTAAAAACTCCTTATGGACAATTACAAGAGTCTTTTTCTTCAACCTAGATAGTATGTAGAGCGATATTGAAGTATTATGTGTTACTGAAAAATTACCTAATATAAACCGCCGATTCCCGTCAATTTCAAAACCATAATAATTATCTACCTCTAATTTGTCTACAGTAATGCGATAAACAAGCGCATCTTTAATTTGTTGTCTTCTGGTAGATTTTTTTCTAGGACATAATACAGGTATTTCTTCTAGTCCAGAACCATACACACATATTCTATTATATTCTCCTGTTTTTGGACCATTAGGCGCATTTGTACATGTCTTTTTACATTTTTTTGTATAACACGCAAATCCTAAAGACCTACATAAAAATACAATATCGTTTGCTAATTGTGTATTCTTTTGACAAATCTCATAACAATTTCCTTTTTGATATCCATCTGAATCAATTATTCCTGCTAGTAGTTGTAATTGTATATTTCTACTGTTACATTTATAATTAAATGGAATATGTTTGTTATTTATTAAATTATTTTTTCGCAAAAAATTCATAAAACTATTGCCATTTTTACAACCATTAATGGCATTAATACGATAATCATAATGAGACCCTTTATATCTCAAATATAAATCAGTATGCTTTGTTTTAAATAATTCTACAAGATATTTAATTATATAACTTTCTTGAGTTGTTATACCAGTATGACTAGATGTTCCATCTCCTAGCCAATAACCCAGAAGATACGGGTCAAAATCAACATGTGTTTCAGAAAATATGACAGGTACTTTGTAGCCTAACAATGGGCCACCTCTTCCGTGATATGATTTTGGTAGATTTAAAAAATCTTTTACAGAAATATCTACAACTTGCCCTTTTTTCATATTTGTTTTAAAATTTGTAGAGCATTTTAAAGACAAAATATGGCTCTCATTTACAATGTATTCATCGCCTTTTTTGCTACTAATCTTATACATTTGCTCTTTACCTCTAGCAAGTGATAAGACATTTCTGGGTGTTGAGTCATCACCCATTAATTTGTCACCAACCTGAACATCTTGGACTTTTTTGAATGTGCCATCTGACATCATAATTGGCGTGTCAATTGCGAGACATTTGCCAAACCCACATGGGAGTTCTAGTAGGCCACCACCACCACTATTATCGTTACCACTTATACCACTTATACCATCGTTACCACTTATAACCTTATCCAAATACGCTTTAACAACCGGTTCTTGTGCTGGTCTCAAAGACCCCTGGAATTCTAATGATATATCAGTGCCTTCGGTTATTTTGGTCTCATTTGGTTTACCAAAGAGTTGCTCGCCGTAGTAACGTGGCACATATAGCTTCTTATCAGATTCACGGTAAGCCGGGAACGACTTATCGATGGCAATAGGCGCACCAGGCGTACATGGTTTGATTAACAGTTGTTCTTTAATATATTGCTGTTGACTAGCAGACAATTCGCTTTTTAAAATAGTGTAGCCTTTTTGCCCCAAATAAGTGTTTATATTTTTAGGCATTTCAACAACATTGTTTTTATTATTTTTGTTATTGTTATTATTGTTATTATTGTTATTATTATTATTATTATTATTATAAAAATTAGAATTTCTGCTTTTAAAAAAACTCATTTTGAAATAATTGTAGCTAATAATATTTAGAATAATATGTTTATATTGTTTGTATAAACTGTTTTCTATTTAAGAAAATATAATCTACAATTATGATATATAAATGGAATATTTAAACGAATTACTTGAGAAGAAAAATATGCCGCAATTATTATTGGTTATATTATTTATTATATATTTGGTCATCGGCTTTAAGACACCTGAAAGTGTCGCAATGATGATTGATAGTGGTGTTGGAAAGATAGTAGTTGCGCTTGTTGCGTTGTTATTATTCGCATATTCAAACCCTATTTTAGGTGTATTGGGTGTATTTGTTGCTTTCCATTTAATCAGAAACGCATCTATCAAAACTGGTATGGCTGGTTTAGAAGAGTATGCTCCCACAGAGGAAAAGAAATGGTCTCCGTTTAATAAGAATAACCAATTTCCATATACTTTAGAAGAGGAGGTTGTCAAGAAAATGGCGCCGCAAAAGTTCAATACAGATTATACAAAAGCAACATATCAACCCTTATTAGAGGATACATATGATGCTGCTCATGTTAATTTAGGAAATAATTAAATGTTCAGTATATTTACTAGACATTAGGTTATACTTTTTCTCTGTAATAAAAAATAAAAATAAAAATAAAAATAAAATAAAATAAAATAAAATAAAATAAAATAAAATAAAATAAAATAAAATAAAATAAAAATAATATACAATATTTTATATTATTTTTCTACTATTTTTCTACTAGGGTTTAGATGACATTAGACCAAATGGTCTAGTAATATTTACAACTTGCGATTTAGGACCAAATGATTTAAATATCGCAGATGCTATCAAAATTAAAATAAATATTAGAATAGAAATGCCAATAAAATTAAACCACGGGTTACTAAATATATCACTTGCGCTGACAGGAGACGGGTCGTAAGTAGGTTCTACAACATCAGTTGTTTCACTTGATTTACCTACTGGTTGACAGTCAATATAAATGCCTTCATCAGCATCGCTGTTACTAGGTCCATTCTCATTTATAAATAAAGGAGTTGTTGTTGATGGTTGTTTAGCAACAATATTACTAGGTACTATTATTTTGTGTAGAATGGATGCGGTTTGGGGTACTAATGATATATCAGAAGTTACTGGTGTAAATACAATATAATCAACAGTTTGAGCACAATTATAAAACGTGTCCATGCCTGTATATGAAAAAAATGGCTTACTAGGTACAATTATATTCAATGAAAATGATTTAATCAGTTTTAATGTGGCTGTTTCACCACTTTTAGGGGCATTTACAGCAGTGCCTTTTATAATACCATCAATTAGAACAGACCCTTTTGAAGTAACGGCAGTTTCATCACTTCTTACAGGAACACAAACAATTAAATTATTACCACCATTTACAGGAGTATGAATTATTACAATTTCACTTAAAGCGCGTTTTCCCATATATGTGTGAGCTGAAGGCATATATATTCTAATCTCAGTAACATTGTATCCTTGTGAATTATATTTAACTGGCGCAGTATTGCCTCCATCATATGCTATAGAAATATATGTGCCATTGTTAGTTACATTACAACTACTAGTCTGATAATTGAAACTATAGTCGCATTTAGAGTCACATTTGCCGGATTGTTGCGCAATAGAAATATTTAATGGAGTTGTTGTGCTATTACATGTGGTTGTTAAAGTAGTCATTTATATATAAGTATAAATTATAATTTAAATATAATTTAAATATAATTTAAATATAATCTTAATTATAAAAATATTATTTATAATTATGAAATTAACTAAAGCCCGTATAAACAAATTATTTTTAAATTTAAAGGAGAACCAAACTCGGAAGCGTTTTAAAAATAAAAGAGTTCTAACACATTCTAGCACCTATAGAAATAAGGAATCTAAACAATTAAAGAATACAACATTGAAGCGCCTTCTTTAGATTGTTTTGCCGAAATATATATTATTCGTGTAATACAATCTAAAGAAATGGCAAATATTTAATCGTGCTATTCTCATATACGGTTGCTTTAAATGCGTCATTATAACCTTCAACATAAACAGTGTCGCCATTATAAAGTTCATCAACTCCGTAATCATTTAAAGCGGATTTACCTTTAACAGAAATAGGTAGTTTCACATTATTGTGTTGATTGGAAATTGTATAGTATTGCCATTTTTGTCTATTTGTGTATAATGGGCGACCCATTAGAGGCAATATGTTGTTAGTTGTAGTCCCATTTAAAGGTGTTAAAATGCCCATTTGTCTATAACTAGTGTCAACTGCGCCAACATTTGTAGATACATTAATTGGGACTTTTTGGATTGTAGGTACAAAATAACGTTCATCTTTATAAGGTGCTTCATATGGATTTGTTAATACGTTATTAACTGGCACATTGTCAATAAAACTACTACGTAAACTATTATATAAATTATTATATAAATTGTTATAAGGGTAATTTGGTTCAGCTACTAATATTTCAGTAGTTCTTTGATTATGTCCTTGATTTTGATTGTAGTTATTATTAACACGATTTTGATTTTGATTTTGATTTTGATTTTGATAACTAACAAAAATAAACCAACCTATAATAATGATGATAATTATAAATAGCAATGATGTAAAGTTTTCTATACATAATACACCAGGAGGACACTTTCTCATTTATATAATATTATATTTTATATTATATTATATATTTTATTGTAGTAATTTTATTGTAGTAATTTATTGTAGTAATTTATCTATGATTATTATTACTTCGACCCCATTGACTTTGTCATGTTAACCATTTGTCCAATTTTGCCCATATCGAGTCCTTGTAACATATCTTGTGCCTTTGATACAAGAGGCATCATAGTATTCATTGCTTCAAATAGCTTCTTTTGTTGACCCATTAATTTTTCAGTATCGGCAGACAAATTTTGCATTCCACCTGAACCCAATATCTTATCCAAATTGTCATATGCATCTTCTAAAGTGCTGGCATAGTCAATGCGAGATGGCTTTGCGGGGCCACCAATTGCGCCACGTTTCTTACCACTGGCACCAGCGCCAGCAGGCGCAAATCCTTCATCTACAGTGGCGGGAGTAGTAGTAGTAGTAGTAGCAGGAGTAGTAGTAGCAGGAGTAGTAGTAGTTGTATCAGCAGATTGTTTAGCTTGTGCCTTAGCTTTTAACGCAGCAGCATCAGTACCAGTACCAGTACCAGTACCAGGAATAGGAGTAGTGGTCCCAGTTGTATCTGTACTAGAAGCGTCTGAAGTCACAGGAGCAGCACCACTTGCGGCACGATTGTTCTTAATAGCAGTTACATCTGTTTGTACCTCACTTTGAATTTGCTGCTTTTGCGCTTCAGTTAATTGCTCTCCATTGGTACCGTCGGCATTCTCTAATCCTTCGCGCATCTTGCCATTAACCATTAGCAAATTGGTCGCAACAATTGCAACAATTAAAACAACAACCATGTTTTTACTAAAGTTGGACATTAGCAAACATATTAGCACAAAAAACACAACCGCGTTCAATTTATTTGTAACAAGATATCCCAAAACATTTGATACTGCTAAAAACACAATAAAATAGAGAAAATATTTGTTAGTCAATAATTTTGATGCTTCATTGGCAAAACTCATCGTATTTGTATATATATTATATTTTAAAAAAATTGATATAAAATATATTATTAATATTTGTTTTATAAACTAAAATCTAAAACTAATTCTAATTCTAATTATAAAGTAAAAGTAAAAGTAAAAGTAAAATGTCAAATCCAACTATCACAACTAACAATAGCAATAATAGCAATAATAGTAAATTTAATTTAATTTTATGTGAGCTATTTAATAGTAATATTCACGGTTCACCATACAATGATAATCAAGATAATCAAGATAATCAATATAAACAAGAAGTAAATGGACATTATTTAGTTATCGATCGTTTTGATGGACGGACAAGGCGTCTATTGGACATAAACAACGAATATGATATTGAAGACGAGTTTACAGACACAGATGAGTCTGATTCTGATTCAACTATTAATTCAGATTTTACAATATCAACAATTGATGAATTTGCCGAATATTATAACGATGATTACCTTAGTTGCGTTATATCACATAATTTAGAACCTCATAGTATAATTCGAAATTATGAAAATATTATTTCTAAACCAGATTATATTAAACCGGAAATAGCTGAATGTATTATTCTAGAAACGCAACATTGTGTTGCTATAATAAAGACAGTATGGATTAGACTTATTCAACGCAAATGGAAAAAGGTTTACGCAGAGCGTAAAAATATATTGCGAAAGCGTATGTCAAGTGCGTCACTATCAACAAGAGAATTAACCGGTGCGTGGCCTCAACATTGTCGCTATTTGCCTTCAATTTATGGCATTCTTAGCAATTTACAACATTAGTAAACGTATTATTTGCTATTTTCATTACTACTAGGTTTATGTCTTCTAGACTTGGTTTTAGACTTAGACTTAGATGCTAATGACATTGTTACATCCTCCTCTTCACCTTCTTCACCCTCTTCATATTTTGCTCCTTTTTTAGTATACACATACCCTCCTTTATATCTTTTTCTACTACTTTTGTTACAGTTGTAGCAATTCGGACCATGTTTATGTTTCTTTGTACAATCAAGACAATCAGGTCCGTGTCTATGATGTCTTTTTGTACAGTTGTAGCAATTCGGACCATGTTTATGTTTCTTTGTACAATCAAGACAATCTGGTCCGTGTATATGATGTCTTTTTGTCCCCTTTCTACTCTTATAGTGCATTTGTTTGTCTATACTAGACCCTTCAAATAATTTTATTCCAAAAATATTTACCATTTATATACTATATTATTTTTTTTAATTCTTGCGTAATTTTTTCCATTTCTAAAACAATTTCTCGTTGCTCCCGTTTGGCGTCTTGTATTTGGCGACTAGTTATTTTATCATTTTTAATTAAATCATCTAAATATTCCTTAAGTAGCATCATTGAATCATATTGTTGCTTTTTTTCTTTGGCAACCTTGTCATAATAGTTTTTATATTCCTTGACAACTCCTTCTAAATGTTTATTTTTAGTTTTATCTTGTTCCAGCTCTTTGGTTTTAAGTAACAATAACTCTTTCCTTTTTTTAATTTCAGATTCTAATATATTAATTTGTTTGTCTTTGTTTTCTATTTTCATATCTCTTATCTTATTATGCTATAAAAAATTGTTTTATAGAATTGTTTTATAAATTTAAAAAAATATTAAAATATGAAAAAATGAAAAAATGAAAAAATGAAAAAATGAAAAAATGAAAAAATGAAAAAATGAAAAAATGGAAAAATGAAAAAATGAAAAAATGAAAAAATGAAAGGAATATAAAATCTTTGATATATATTATTTAGGATGTCTAAAGAACCGTTGCTAATACCAGATGATAACAGATTTGTAATGTTTCCAATTAAATATGACGATATATGGGCTATGTATAAAAAACAGATAGATTGCTTTTGGCGTGCCGAAGAAATTGATTTATCAAAAGATTTGGATGATTGGGCAAAGCTTAATGCTGACGAAAAACATTTTATTTCTATGATTTTGGCGTTTTTTGCTGCGTCGGACGGAATTGTTCTGGAGAACTTGGCTCAACGTTTTATGAGTGATGTTCAAATATCTGAAGCAAGAGCATTTTATGGGTTCCAGATTGCGATGGAGAATATCCATAGTCAAACATATAGTTTACTAATTGAGACTTATATTAAGGACAAGGAACAAAAGCACAAATTATTCAACGCAATTAACAATTATCCGTGTATCAAGAAGAAGTCTGATTGGGCGCAAAAGTGGATTAATGATAATCGCAGTAGTTTTGCGACCCGATTGGTGGCGTTTGCTTGTATTGAAGGTATCTTCTTTTCAGGCTCATTTTGTAGCATCTTTTGGCTCAAGAAGCGTGGTCTAATGCCTGGACTCACATTTTCTAATGAGCTCATTTCTCGTGATGAAGCGCTTCATTGCGAGTTTGCTATCCTTTTATATTCAAAGTTGGAAAAGAAAGTAGCCAAGGCAAAAATTCACGATATTATTAAGGAGTGTGTTGAAATTGAAATAGAGTTTATTTGTGAGGCATTGCCATGTAAGTTAATTGGCATGAATAGCGAATTAATGAGTCAATATATCCAATTTGTAGCCGATAGACTTTGCGTCCAGTTGGGCTACCCGAAGATATACAATGTTGCGAACCCATTTGCCTTCATGGAGATGATAAGCCTAGAGACTAAAACTAACTTTTTTGAGCGGATTGTCTCTGATTATGCTCTGGCAAATGTTACAAAGACTGATACTGACTTTGATTTTACTGATGAATTTTAATTATAAAATATAATTTTTATTATAAGATATTATAAGATAACATATTAAAGAAATTATTATATATTTATATATATATATAAATGCCAAAAGTTAAAGCGGATTACTCAAATACAATTATTTACAAGTTATGTTGCAATGATCCTTCTATAACTGAAATATATATAGGTCATACAACTAATTTTACACAAAGAAAACACAATCATCATTCTAGTTGCTATAATAGTAATTTAAAATATTACAACATATTGGTATATAAATTTATAAGAAATAATGGTGGATGGAATAATTGGTCAATGCTAAAAATAGAAGACTATAATTGTAATGATAAATATGAAGCAATAAATAGAGAAAGATATTGGATAGAAACATTGAAATCAAAATTAAATGTAAATAATCCTATAGCAACTGATGAAGAAAAGATACAACAAAAGAAAGATTGGTATGAAGAAAACAAAGACAAAATTTTAGAAAAAGGTAAAATAAATTATGGAGAAAATAAGGAACAAAAACTTGAATACCAAAAACAATATACCGAAGATAATAAGGACAAAATTAAGGAGCAACAAAATAATTATAGGGATAAAAATAAAGATAAATTAGCAGCCCAAAAGAAAATATATAGAGAACAACATAAAGCTCAATCAGCACAAGCAAATAAAGAATGGAAAAAAGCAAATAAAGAAAAACTAAAAGAGCTACGAGCTGAAGTAATTAATTGCGAATGTGGTAATCAATATACATTTGGAAACAAAATTAGACATCTACAATCAAAAATTCATACAGAATATACTGATAAACTATGTGGTATAGTCAACCCAGTTATTTCAGAAGAGGAAGAGAAAGTTATTGAAGAGACTAAAAAGAAGAAAATAAGTGAACAACAAAAAGAATATCGTAAGAAAAATGCTGACTATATTAAAGAATGGAAAAAACAACATTATGGAAAAAATAAACAACAAATTACAACACAAAATATGAAATATTATCATGACCATCAAGACGAAATTAAAGAACAATCTAAAATATATCAAGAAAATAACAAGGACAAAATACAATTGGCAAGGAAAAAAAGATATCAGGAAAATAAAGAAAAAATATTAGAAAGTCAAAAAGAAATGATAACATGTGAATGTGGTGCTCATATTAGAAAAACAGGAAAGAATGAACATTGTAAAAGCACAAAACACCAAGACTATATTTTATCAAAAAATACTATACAAATATTATAAAAATATTATATAGAAATAAATTTTTATATAATGTAATATAAAATGTTGTTCTTACAAGGATTGTTATTGTTGTCGTTTGTTAGTTATAGCGTTAGCACTAGTTATAGCGTTAGCACTAGTAGCTGTAATAAATACAAACTAAATCAGAACCGATGTCTAGAAAATAAGGACACTGAAACTGGTGAACAATGTGCTTATCTTTCATGTAATGCTTGGCCAGAATACGCATGTGAGCCTATGTATGGATGCGAAACGGTAACATATGCGTCGTCTATTTGTCAAAAAAATCCATCATATACATGCCATTATTCTTCAAATTTAGCATACAATGCCGCGTTTGTTTACACCGAACAGGCACTTTTGGACCAAGTTACTGAACTACCTGGACTACATGACGAGTTATCTTACAATCAGTTCAGTGGCTACATTCAGTTGCCTGGCACAAAGAAAAATATTCATTATTGGCTTGTTGAAGCCGAAACTGACGCGGATACAAAGCCCCTCGTGTTTTGGACAAATGGGGGTCCGGGTTGCTCTGGTCTAATTGGATTTCTTACAGAACAGGGACCATTTCGTCCTACTGCTGACGGCGACATTCGTTTAAACCCATACGCATGGAACAAGGTTGCGAACATGGTATTTTTAGAGCAACCTGTTGGTGTTGGATTCTCCTACTCGGATGTAGAGGATGATTATAGAATTGGAGATGACCAGGCTGCCAAGGATAATTTAGCAACAATTCAAGGTCTCATTCAGAAATTCCCTCATTTTGCCAAGAGCGACTTGTATATTACAAGCGAGTCATATGGCGGACATTATATGCCAACTTTAGCAAATGAAATTGTGAATTACAATGACGCACAGAAAGAGTCTTCTAAAAAATTAAATTTCAAAGGTTTCGCAGTGGGCAACCCATATACTGATTATTATTCCGGCGTTGGCGCCGAGATGGAGACATATTGGGGCAAGCAATTGCTACCCAAGCCCCTCTGGGACACTTATGTGGCTAATGGGTGTCTAACTGTGGAGCAACAATTGAATAACTCTGTTTGTAGCACTTTGATACTGAATTTTATGCGTAAGATTGGTAATTTGAACCCATATGCTCTAGATTATCCGGTTTGTTTGTCTGAACAACAGATAACAATGAAGAATTATTTATTAGACAATGATGAGTTTCTGGCAAATAGCACAATGAACATTCCTTATGAGCCATGTGAAGACAAATATTCGTCTAATTATTTGAACCGTGCCGATGTAAAGGCGGCGCTACATGTTCACTCTGATATTGTATGGGATGAATGTTCCAGAACTACCAAATACGAACTGAAGGACAAGATGTTACCAATGGAGAAGTATTACAAAATTCTTCTAAATTCCAAGACGCATCCTGATATGCGCATTCTTGTCTATTCTGGCGACGATGACAGCGTATGTGGCACAATTGGCACACAAAAATGGATTTATGATTTAGGATTCCCTCTCGTCCAAGATTGGACAACTTGGTTTCTAGATGGCCAGACCGCGGGCTACATTAGTAAATTTAAGACGCCTTTTTCAGGTAAGAGTCGATTCACATTTATGACGGTCCATGGCGCAGGACATGAGGTGCCAACATATAAACCCAAAGAAGCGTTAGATTTGTTTGAAAAGTATCTTAGTAATACTATATAAATACTATATGGATATGAACCCTAGTATAATAAAAAACAAAATAGCACTTATTTGTTTTACACCAAATGATATTTATTTAGATTTTTTAAATAAATTCAGTAATTATGAAGTCTATATTATAATAGACGACAATTCGGTAAATTATAGCGCACTTTATTTTACAAAATACAACAATCTAAAGTTTATTCAAATGCCGAGTAAAATATGTATAAATTACGGCTTTACCAATGTAAATCAAATTGGCGTCAAGAAACGCGTTAGTGGCTGGGACAAAGCATTGTGTTATTTTGCTTTTAATACAAATGTTGATACAAATGCTAATACAAATGCTAATACAAATGTTGATACAAATGTTGATACAAATGCTAATACAAATGCTAATACAAATGTTAATGAAAAGGTCTGGTTTGTAGAAGACGACGTATTTTTTCACAGCGAAGACACATTGCTAAAAATAGACGCTAAGTATCCAGATTACGACTTACTGGCAAATTGTGATTTTAAACCAGTCACTAATATGAATGAATGGTTGTGGCCTCGTATAGAAATAAAATTTGAAGGACCATATTATTGCGGAATGATGTGCGCTACGCGCCTCTCGCAAAATGTCTTAGACAGAATTCGCGATTATGCGACTTTAAACAAAGAGTTATTCTTCTTGGAAGCATTGTTTCCTACTCTAAGCAAAGCAACGGCTAAAGCTGAAAGCAATAAAAAAGAGCTAAACTGTTGCTCTCCAGATGAACTAAAAACAGTCGTATACAGACATAAATATACTTACGATGAAATGTCTTTAGATAAATGTAAAGACAATATATATCATCCAGTAAAGAACATTTTGAAACATGAAGAATTCAGGAAGTAACCTTTAAAGAAAAGATATTAAATATAACTAACAATTATATTTAATATAATAAGATAAGATAAGATGTTGACATGTAATTTACAGGGCGGTCTTGGCAACCAATTGTTTCAGATATTCGCAACCATTGCTTTCAGTTTAAAAACAAGCAACAGTTTCTTCTTTATAAATAAACACCAACTAACAACCCAAAATGAAGCTTTAAACGGTGCTACAGTTCGTTACAGTTATTGGGATACATTTCTATCTGGATTGAAGTCATTTGTAAAAGATGAATTGAAGTTACCCAAATTAGATTTGTGTTTCAAAGAACAAGGATTCAACTATGACCCATCTATTTTATTAAATTTGTTGAATAATCATCAAAAGGTAAAGATGATAGTTGGTTACTTTCAAAGCTATAAATATTTTGATATGTATAAGAAAGCAATTTTTAGATTGGTCAAAATAGAATTAAAACAGTTGGCAATGTCTACAATATATAACAAGGACATAAATTTTGACACGACTATATCAATACATTTCCGTTTAGGTGACTATAAGAAGCTACAAGATTTTCATCCTATTTTAACCAACGAGTATTATATAGATGCTATAAATATAGTTTTAAATCAGAGGTCAACTAACAATAACAAACCTGTAAACAATGTTATAAAAACCGTATTATATTTTTGTGAAGATGATGATTTTGATGAAGTGCTAGAAAAAATCTATAATTTAGAACAAGTATTCCCTGAATTAATATTTGTGCGCGCAGATAATGCACTTAATGACTGGGAACAAATGATTTTGATGAGTCTATGTAGTAGCAATATAATCGCAAACAGCACATTTAGTTGGTGGTCGGCATATTTTAATGCGAACCCTAGTAAAACGGTTTGCTATCCGGCGACTTGGTTCGGACCAAAGGCGGGACATGATACTAGCGATATGTTCCCGGAGGATTGGCTAAAGATTTAACGTCTGTATCTTCTGGACTTTCTAGACTTCTTGGACTTTCTGGACTTTCTAGACTTCTTGGACTTTCTACTGCGTCGACCACCTTTACGTTGCTTTGGATATGTATTACCCCATTCTGCTTTGTGTGGTGGGCCGCCATAGTCGCTATGTCCGTCGTCTGCCTTCGCCGCCACTTTTGATGTCCAGTCGACAGGCTTAGTCGTATAAAGAGGAGTAGGAGTAGTAGTAGTAGTAGTAGTAGTTTTAGGAGTATTACTAGACATTATTATAATATATAAAAATATTTTATTTAAAATTATTTATAATAGTAATTCCTGAAACATAAACCAATTTTCACTAAAATGTATTTGAAACAATTGCGGGTTACTAAAAATACAATCCATAATTATTTGTTGGTCATCTTTTACAGTGAATCCATTTTTAAAATAATATTGTAGCTTACTATCAAAAATTCTGCTATAAATTTCAGCTAAAGGTTTTGTCAAAATAAAAAACCCACCTGAGAAACATATTTCTTCAATCTTTTCATATGAAATAGGAGGACTGGATTTTCTAATTGATGTATTATTGTTATTATTATTATTACTATAATGCGTTACAACATCATTTTGTAACATTTTGTATTTCATTGCGTCTGTTTGAACGCAACCATAATGAATCTTGTTATAAAATTTTGTTAACAAAGTTAAAGCACTAGGCCACCCAATTAGCAGTTCCATTTTTTTATAACTCAGTTCCCTAAAGTAGCCTATATCGCACCAACCATGATACATAGTGTCAAAATATTTATTGCGTATGGTCTCATTTACGAAGTGTATTTTCTCACACCAGAGCATATTCAGCTCCCAATCAACTTTTTTATGTAATGATAACTGACTATTATTGTGATTCTTAATCCATTCGTCTTTATAACGGTAGCCATAAAACTCATTCATCGGCTTAATAATAATTTTAATTTTGTCTTTCTTTTTTAAAAAATTATTCGTTAGAATCAATTTCTTAATTGAATTATAACCATCGGTATCAGTGTATATAACTAGATTGAAATTATTAACAATAGAGAACAGATTTTTAATCCATTCTAAATATGTAGTAATTGGGAACTTAGATTTGACAATATACCAACAAGTTGAAAATGTGATTAAAATAGGCACATCTTTAGTTATTTTTGTTTTATCAGGATTTGGATTATAATTAAGACTATATTTGTTAGTATAGTTCATTATAAACATTGTGTTTTTTAAATAAATTATATAAACTTATTCTAATAAAAATTGATTTATAAATTCTATATAAACAAAATATATACTAAGAAAAATGATAAGCCAAGACTACATACTACTCATATTCAATTGCGTCAAATATCGTTACAAGGCTCTAAAACAGCAAGAGACTTGGTTAAAAGAATTGCCAGGGCTACAAAATAAACTAATTTATTACCATGTTATTGGCGACCCTAAATTAGAGACAGAACCCGGTTATTTATTTGACGAAGACCAGCGGATACTCTGGTTGCGCGTAGATGATGACTACAATTCGCTTCCAAAAAAGGTCATTAATGCTTATAGCGCGGTTTCTAAAGTCTACGATTTCAAATACATTTTCAAGACAGATGATGACCAAATACTAAGACCCGTCAAATTCTTTGATACGCTTATTACTGTGCTAAATTCTAGACACACAGATATTTCCAAACGCATCCATTATGGTGGTCATGTTATAAACGTTAAAGAACCGTATAAGAGCGAATATTACCGGTTACATCCAGAATTGCCACAAGACTTGATTGTTCAAAAGACGCAATATTGTAGCGGACGGTTCTATTTGTTGTCGAATATGGCAGTCATTGGACTCTTGATAAAAAAGGACGATATATGTAATGAGTTTCTAGAGGATTATGCGATTGGTTATCATATGCCTATAGATGTGTCTAAATCAAGTATGCTAAGACTGAAAACCGAGGACTACTTCTTTGACTTTGTATAAAAATATTATTTACAATTTATATTATATTTAAATTTTATATTTTATATTTTATATTTTATATTTTATATTTTATATTTTATATTTTATAATTCATCATTTTTCCTAGTTGATTCTGTTGCTCAGCTCTTGCTCTTGCTTTTGCGATAGCGTCAAACATCTCTTTTTTATCTAGGTCTGTCATAATTTTCTGATAATTAATGCGTTTTTTCTCAATATCACTATAGTCTTCGCGTTGAACAACAGTTAGTGGAATAATTAGAAACCATTTGTCGACTGCTTGTAATACAAACCAGAATTTATCTATCGCATACATTGCGTGTCTTCCTGGATTACATATTAAACTTGTTAGTCCCATTTTGACATTTGTCATGAGTTTCTTAATATAATGCCCATTTACAAGATAACCAGTGGTGGTCTGACAACGCTTCACTTTGATACATACATTGTCAATGGCATCGTAGGGTGGCATATTATTGCCCGCCAGTAAAATTACATCCCAATTGTTGCCATTTCTTTGTAAAAAAGTGTCAAAATTTGTCTTGAATACTTCTGGTTCAAGAAATGTAATATCGTCTTCCACAATTAAAACATGGTCTAAATTGTTATCAACTGCGTTTTGTAAAATCTTTAAATGACTCATACTACAACCAATAGCACCATTTTCCATCTTAATGGCGTTGAATCGTTCGACTTCTGGTAGACCCAAATTTGTTAGTTGTTCTGTAACGTGAGTCTTTCTATCGCTTCGGTGTTCTAAATTAATATAGAATGCGTGTTTTATATCTGCTAAACAAGTGATGGGCATTGTAACAATATTATAATATAAATAGTAAATTTATTTTTATATTATAACTCGCCCTCATTATTTTATTTTTTATTTTTTAATTCGTGGTATAATTTGTGCATTATTTTGTAATATGTCATTGTTTCCATTTTTTTATTTGGTTCTTCCATTTTTTTATTTGATTCTTCCATTTTTTTATTTGGTTCTTCTTCTTTCTCTTCTTGTTCTTGAGAAAATTGCTGTGTCAAACCAATACCAATTCGTATAAATGATATGGATGGAATGTAGTTATTATACATTTTATAAATAATATAATATTTTAATACAATCCACCGAGACGAATATTAGCAGACGCTGTAGCCTTTGGTTTGGCTCCAATTATTCTAGCATAAACAGGCGAATATTTATTCACATTTGGAATATATCCTTGATTAACGGTAACTGTAACAGGATTTTGTCTAGGATTTTGTCTAGGATTTTGTCTAGGATTTTGATTGGAAGGAGAAGGAGGAGGAGGAGGAGGAGGCATCACTGGTTTTGTCGGGTCAGTCGAATTATTATAACTATATTCAATAATCTCCTCCGCTTTTGCTTGCCCATATTGTTTTATCATTTCTCGCTTCTTTTCAGCAGTGGGATAAAATGGAATATTTGTCCAATTATCTGTTGTAGTCAGTGATTTATTAGTTTTTACTCTATCCGGATGTATAATTTTGCGCGGGGGTTCTCTCAAATCATATTCATAATAATTATCATGTTCAAATCTTGTAGCCGTCATAAATGTGCTAATATTAATAATGAAAATCTTATCTGATTTCACAATGTGAATATTATCCAATGGATTCTTTGATTCTTTATCAATGCTATATTCCAATTTATGTATTGTTTTTATTCCATCGAGTCCATTATCGTGTGTCGCGCGCCAAGGGTCCTTTCTATTAATTAGACGTGACACTCCATCAAAGAATTGTAAGATATCCGGGCTACCAATCGGGTAAAAATGACTCCTGTCGATTTTCAATCCAACCTTTTCGCATCTAGTTTGAAGCACATTGTCTTCCATACCCCAGCCCCAGAAACTGGGAAACCCGTTAGTTTTTTCAAAGTCCGCACCAGTCATAGTAACAATTCCACCTAGAGCATATTGGAATCCATAGAAGTGTTTTACTATACCATGTGTCGTCTTGTAATCAAAAATGTTAGTAAATGGTAATGTATCAATGTCATTGAATACAAACGTGATGTCTTTATAGTCAGTTGGATATTTGGCTTTTACAGCTAGAAACCCAATGTTCTTGGTTCCGCCTCTATTGAATGACCTGGCATCACATTGGTGAGAAAAATATATTTCATATTTATCGTCATAGTCTTTCATTATAGAAGTCATATATTTTGAAAAAAATAATTTGTGCTGGATGCGATTTCTGTAGGGAACTATGAATATGATTGAAGGTATAGTAGACGCAGATATAGTAGACGCAGATATAGTAGACGCAGATATAGTAGACGCAGATATAGTAGACGCAGATATAGTAGATGACATATATATATAAAAAAATTATTATATTCCTTAATATTTAACATATTGCTTTTATAACACAATATATAATTAGAAAGCACAGTTACACAGAAATATCATACTTTTGTAAAATAACTTGCGGTATCAAAACATCGGTTTTTGTCTCCAGCTTCTTGAAACATTTATTAATAGTGACTTCCGATATTTCACTAATAGTTTTAACCTCCTTTTTACTCACATTCAGCTTACACAATTGTGATATAAAATATACAACCCCGGCAGCAATTGATTGCGGCGTATTTTCGGGCATTAAATTCATCTTCTCTATTTTTATCGCAACAAAATGACACAGCTTTGTTAGCTCTGAGTTAATATTCAGTCTGCTACAATATCTCTCGATAAATGCCTCTGGTTTAGTCTTACAAAACGAGGTCTTATCTTTATTATCCATATCCTTCTCCAAATTATTAATAATTGACTGCGCATTTTTACAGCCTTGGGTGGCACTCGTAACATCCAAATGAAATATTGTTGCGAGTTCCTTTGCTGTTCTAGGATAATTATTTATTCTACATGATATGTAGATGGACGCCGCAATAAGTCCGTCTTTATTGTCACCCCTAAATGTTTGTTCATATTCGGAGATTTTTTTATGATATCGTATAGCGTCATCTATAATGAGCTTTGGTATGCCGGAATTTTGAGCCGTAATTGTGATACGCTGGAATTGTTCATATTGTGATTTTTCCTTGTATGGCATAGATTGCCACTCGGTATATCGTCGAATTTTTCGCATTTCATATGTAGACGGACCTAGACACAAAATTTTACAACCGAAAGATGACTCTTCTAAATACGGATTAATTGGCATACCACAACGGGTTGGGTCCGAATTTTGGTTATCGTCGGCGCCATAGTAACGCCACTCGGCGGATTGGTCTAACATGTCTTTGTAAATGATGCCACATTTATTATTTGTACATGTCAAGAAACCTTCGTCTGAGAATGCTAAAGCACTCTGGCATTGGTCGCACGCTTCTCTGTCATTGATGGTTCTATAAAGACATTCTAATGGGTCTTTTTGTTTGTCGGGATTTACTACCTCGGCTTCAAAAACATTCCATAATTTTGCTTTGTCAATATTGTTATCTTTCTTCTTTTTACTCCTGTCATTATTTGTTAGTTCTAGACAATTTACTCCTTTTGTATTAATTGGTTTCATATTATTCATAATTAACAATATATTTTACTGATTTTAATTCAATTTTATTTATAGTTTTATAGTTTTATAGTTTTATAGTTTTATAGTTTTATAGTTTTATAGTTTTATAGTTTTATAGTTTTATAGTTTTTTTACAAAAATAATTTTATTAATGTATTATTATATGGGTAATCAGTTTTCTACAAATACAAATACAAAAGATAATGAAAATAAGGAAAATAAGGAAAATAAGGAAAATAAGGAAAATAAGGAAGAAGAGATTGACTTATCACATCCAAGAAGTTCTTATGAAATTATAGATTATATCGCAACATACTATATTTTAACAGCGGACTTTGTTAGTTTAACTCGATTACAACTGAGTAAAGAATACTGTGATAATTTAGTTGTCTTAACATCTGACATTATTGACAGATATTTTACTGATTTAGAGATTACTTATTTAGCACAAAGAACAAAAGATGGTGTAATTGTTAATACAAAGAAGAAAGGAAAAATAAAATTTTTCAATAAAGATTCTCTAAACAACTTAGATATTAAAAATGCTCTAAAAAAGAAGCGAATGTGTCAAGCAATTGCTAAATTCTACATTAAAATAGCTCATGTATTTGCGACTATTGTTAGAACAGTGAATCCAGTATATGTTTACAAGGACAAACAAGGAAACACAGTAAGAGCCAATTTATATGAAAAACATACTATACCAGCAAATGCTCCCAGAAAAATATATAAAATGAATATTTGTGAAATGCGCATAAATGCTTTACAGGGAGACCAAGATTATTCAAAATTAAAACAAGAAGACCCTATGATTATTAATCCAAATATTTGTTCTATGAACGTCAATGACAGTGACAAAATAAAGACTCTAAAGGAGGAACCTGGCATTCCTGAATTAGAACATTTATATTACGATGATGGATACAATTATGAAACGGGTAAATTTGAAAAAATGTCAGAAGATGCTACTATACAATATGCGACCGATTTGAAACTATTTCATGAAGCATTTACAGGCAACCCAATGGATGAAACTGTAACAAAATTTGGAGACATTAAATTGCGAAACTTTGGTAGTTCTAAAGAATGTTCCAGGAATGTTCCAGAATTAAAAGGAAGCCAAGTTAGCGACGAATTATTTGCTAAATATGCCGACAATTTGAGACAAATGATTGATAATGCCAATCTAAATCAAGACAAACTAACAGATATTATTAACAAATTATTTACACATAGTGAAGACCCGCGAACAAAAAAGAAGGTGGTTCGTGTTAATCCGGAATTAACAGAAGCCGGTTTACAGCAAGTTGTAGTAGATACACGCAAATTAGTTGTTGAAATGTATTTGACATGTGAGCAGGATTTTGAAGAGGGCGTTAACATATATAAAGCAATTTTAGAGCAGCGTTTTTTTAAGAGGACTGAAGGAGAGGAGAAGTCGCTAAATAGAGATGTACAGCAACTCAATGAATCGGTGTAACAAAAATGTTATGATAATAAAATAATAGTGGTTTTGGTTGATTATATTATTTTTTGTAATAATATAAACTATTATAAACTATTCTATTCTATTTAAAACTAAATTGTTAGATTTAGTGTTTAAGCAGCAGCAACAGCCTTGGCGGCGGCAGAAGCAGCCATGGCAGCAGCAGCCTTAGCTTGAGCAGCAGCCTTGCCAACAGCCTTGGCAGCAGCCTTGGCGGCACCCTTAGACGCGGCCTTAGCAGCACCCTTGGCGGCAGCCTGAGCCTTGGAAGCGGCAGCAGCGGCACCCTTGGCAGCACCCATTGCGACAGCCTTAGCGGCATGTGCCATTCTGGACTTAGCAGCATTCTTGGACGCCAACTTGGACTTCATCGCATTCATAGACTTTCGCATAGACCTCATTTTCTTCATAACGTGTTTAGCAGTTTTAGCCATTTTATATATTACCTTGAGAAAAATATTTTTTACTAAATAAGTTTAAAATATTTTTTTATAAAAAACTGCTAAACATAATTATAAATAAAACTCTTTAAATTGATTTTTACCAAATAGTATCAGTTGAATGCCAATACATTTTATCACCCTTTTCAATATTATAAATACTCCTAAATAATTCCAAACGAGATAATGGACAATTAACTCGGTATTTATCCATTGGATGTGGGTTTACCTTTAATTGTGCCTTAATTGCCCGATTTGCTATCTTTTGACGAGCCTGAATAGCAATATAAACAAAGAATGCTTCAAATGACAGTGATTTAATTGGCACAATATCAGAATTCTTCTGTTGAAAATCTCTTAAATATTCCTCGCAAATTGCTAAACCAGAAATATCGGCTAAATTCTCACCAGTACTTAATGAAGCATCCATCTTAATTCCATCATATGCCGCAAAAGTCTCATATTGCTTAGATACATCCCTAACCTTTGCTTCAAATTTGCGTCGGTCATCTTTGGTCCACCAATTATGTAAGTTACCTTTATAGTCATATTTACTTCCAGTATCGTCTAAACAATGCGACATTTCGTGTCCTAAAGTATATCCAATATGTGCCAAGTTGTATTCTATACCGCGCTCATCCAAATCAATAAACGGCTTTTGTAAATATCCTAAAGGAATGTAAATTGTGTTTTCAATAGGAGTATAATACGCATTTACAATGTATGCTTGTGAGCCAGCAAGTTTAAATTGTTCCCAGTCAATTACAGGAATATCACCCTTATACGCAGTGCCATCAATAGCAATAAATTTCTTTGTTCTCCACCAAGCAATCTTCTTAATATTTTGATAAGCGCCTCTGCTACTATAATTCAAAATAGGGTCTTCTCTTAAAATAATAGGATTGCCAATAATAAGCTTAAGGTACTCTAGTTTAAGCAATGCGTATTTCTTTGTTTCAGTCGACAACCAAGTATTACGCTTTATAATTCGCTTATATACAGTTAATAAATCTGTAGCTAGATTTGCCGCATAATCAATATATTCTTGCTTCTTATTGTGTCTTACATATTCATTTGTTAATAATGTATTGAAACATAATGATAGACCAAATACCGGATAAATTTCTTCAGGCCAAGGAGTAGCCTGACCGTTGACAAATTTCTCATGAAATTCATAGTAAATCATTCGCCACTTTTTATGGAATCGCATTATTTGACGGAAAATGATATACATAAAATATGTGCGCCATTTGGGTGTTTTCCATGCGCCATCTTTTGTTAAAATATCCATAATACATTTCAAATAACTAAGATTGCTACATATAAATGTATTTGGCACACTCTTGTATCCAATTGCCGTGGCTAGTCGCGCCCAATCAAACCCGTATTTTGTTAGAGCATCTTCTTTGGTAACTACATTATAGTATTCTTTACTTTCATTCTTAACAGAATCGCAACCCATAGCAATTAGCAAGTCGTATTCAACATCCCATACATCAGATGCTTTAAGTCCATGACCCTTTCCAAGACAAGCATCAAACATTTGACTAATAAATCCTAAATATTTAGACTTAAACAACCTCTTGTAATTTCGGGTATCTTGGATAGCTGAGGGGTCATCAATATATATCATATAATCATATATTGTTAGTTGGGGTGACGAAATATTACTCTTATACAGAGACGAATGCTTTGAATCTTTTGAAACAGACCATACAATAGGACACCCCCAAGAAATGGTTTCGTTCTGATTAATTTGCGCTAAAAGCCAATACAAATCATCATCGGCAATAGCCTTGTCTATTTTATATTTAGTTGTATATGCTACCTGGGCTTCAGCTTCTTTATCATCTAAATGAACCATGGATTCATATAAGTTTTTAACAGCTCTTGATTTAGCTGAATTATTTTCCTTTATGTAGTCTTTTACATAATCTATAAGTTCATAATAAACTTTTTCTTGTGTAATTCTAAAACTATCAGCTTGGACATAATATTTACTCGATTTCTCAAGCTCTTTTGTTTTATTTTCTATCCATTGGTAATTAATATACGTATAATAATCATTTTTGGGCGTGAATTTTGCCGGCGTGAATGGCGTCTTGAATAATTTAACTAAAGAACGTTCAATATTATTATTTTCAGTCTGTAAATTATGTCTGAATGTTTTTTCAAAGTCTTTCTCAAAACTCTCTAAAACATGTGTATTATTTTTACAAACAAGTTCTAGTTGTTGCTTAGACATTTTACACTTTTTTGTTTTAGAATTAGCGCTAGATTTGTGTCTCTTTGTTGGCATATAATAATCTATAAAGTATGTAGATATTATTATTATTATTATTATTATTATTTATTATTATTATTATTATTATTATTATTATTATTATTATTATTATTATTATTATTATTAATCTTGCCTTCTAATTTATTCAATAAATCCTCACTATATACTAATTTACCAGACGGTTTATATGAATTAATTGGTGTATATTTCTTACTATTTTTAATTTGTTCTAAATTGCTATTATTACTACTGCCTTTTACGGTCATATCTTGATAAACATTTTCATCTTCATCTTTTTCATCTTCAATCTTTTCACCATACTCATTAATATTTATACCAGTTTTCTTCTTAATCTCTGTTCTGACATATGTTGGCACCCAATGGTCCCAAGAAATAAAAACAGTATTAGGGTGAAAATAACGCACTTGAAACCCGTTCTTTTGTAATGTATCCATTACATACGCAATACACGCGCCTTGGTCATATTTAGGAACGCCTATAATAATTTCAGGGATTACATACCAACAATAACGTTCAGCTGTGTTTTGTTTAGCAGTCGTTTTAATTCTGATATGTATTCGGTTAAGAATTTTTTTAAATAATTCGAGTTTATTGACATCAATTTGCCGTTTTTTTTCATACAATTCGTCAATATTGATTTTTTCTGAAAAATCGACAAAATTCTCTAGATTGAATATATTTGCCATTTACAAAAAATAAAGAAAATAATTTAGTTTTTGTATTGTATTGTTTTTATTTTGATTTTTAATTATATTTTGTTAGTTAGTATCTAAAAATAAATATATTATAAATAAGTAATAATTATTAAATGACAATTAAACATCTAGTTATATCTGGAGGTTGACCAATAGGAATATCTTTTTTTGGAGCCATTCAACATTTATGTAATAATAATTTTTTAAATATAGAAGAAGTTGAATCATATTATGCCACATCTATTGGAACAATTATGTCTGTAATATTATGTTTAAATTACGACTGGGAAACAACTACTCAATATATTATTGAAAGGCCTTGGAAGGAAGTTTTTAAAGTAACAGCTAGACAAATTATGGAGTCATATACTAACAAAGGTCTTTATGATATTAGCGTAATCCAAAAAACATTTAAACCATTATTAGAAGCCAAGGATTTAACATTGGATATTACATTAAGAGAATTTCATGATTATTGTAAAAAAGATTTACATATATTTGCCTTTGATTTAAATACATATAAAACAGTTGAAATAAATCATATAGAGTATCCAGATTTACCATTGTTAAAAGCAATTTACATTTCTTGCTCATTACCGGGAATTTTTATTCCTACAATTATGGATGACAAATGTTTAATTGATGGCGGTCCATTGGCCAACTTTCCATTAAATTATTGTTTGCGAGACCATCCTAATCAAGAAGAAATATTAGGGTTTAATTTTGTCTATAAAAATAATGATGGTACTGAATGTTCGGGTAATAATATAATTAATGGTGAATCTGATATGTTAGATTTTATTCTGGCATTATCTTTAAATTCGGTTAATTATATTACAAATAGTATTAAAAGTGATAATATTGATAATGTAGTAGAATGTGGTTCAAATACAAGTACATTAACAATTGAGAATATTAGCCATACAGTTGGCACTATTGAAGGTCGGCAAAAATTATTTGATAGAGGCATAGAAATTGCTAAAAAATTTCTTTATTTTAAGGAGAAAGAGAAAGAGAAAGAGAAAGAGAAAGAGAAAGAGAAAGAGAAAGAGAAAGAGAAAGAGAAAGAGAAAGAGAAAGAGAAAGAGAAAGAGAATAAAAACTTAGTAAATGTTGAGTTGGACAATTGTGACTATTGTATTTAAAGAACAGTGTTCAAGAATTGTGTCATTGTTGATTCAGTCGGCTTCGCATCATACTCAATAACTTGACCATCTTTGACTAATTTTATAGTAGGATAACCCTCTATCTTATATTGGTCAAGCAATTTGTCAGTTTCAGGCGACTCCTTAGTACAGTTATATTCTGTAAAATTAACTTTATATCCGTTAATAGTCTTGCCGTCATATTTATCCTTCATCTTATTCCACTCAGGCTTAGCAGTTTTACAATGAGGGCACCAATCAACGTAAAAAAACATCATTGTACACGATTTATTTGCATTAGCATTATCATCTGATAGAGGCACATTTTCTCTATTGGCATGAAATGCTTCTACACTTTTACTAGAATAAAAAAAGAAATATACTATTCCAGCTACTAATAAAATTCCAACGCCAATCATAATTATATGTTTTGTTTCCATTGGACTATCTCCTAATATTCCATTAAAACCATTTTTAGGAAATATATTTGTAATTTTACTAACTAAATCAGTCATTATATATATTAAACAAGAATAAATTAGAATATCTTTTAAACGAATATAAAGTTTAAATGATATATAAATATAACTAACAAACTAGAATGATTATGAGAGACGCCAATGGTAATTTACATATAATAAATCGCAGTGATTGTAAAAATGACACTGTATATTATCAAAAACTGTTTAATATTAAAAAAGTATACAACACTAAGTTTAAGTCGATTGTTAGTAAAGCAGAAAATACAAAGTAAAAATAATAAATTATGTTCCTAAATATATTTTTATTTGCTTTTATTTTGTATTAGCGTATAATTAATTAATTTATATAATATAATAATTATATATACATATGAAATTATCTTTTATTAAAAGAATTGATACAATTAAAAACTCTATATTTTATTCATTAATAAAGTTTAATAATGAAATTATTGCGTTTGGAAGAAGACATTATGGTACTGAAAGAGTTATTAGCAAAATAGCATTAAATGAAGATTTTGATATTGTTGAAGATAACAATATTACTTTTAGAGGTGAAGACCCGCGGTGTTTTGAATATAACAATAAATTATATATTTTAGATAATTATTGTAATGACATGTTTTTAATTGATTACAAAACAAACAAATATACTAGAATTAATATTTCTGGTAAAAATATTTCGTTTGTAAATCACAAAAATAATTTATATTTTATTCATTATATTAAACCATTTTGTTTGTATACATTTGATATAGATACTGGCAATATTACAAAAATAGCAGTTGATGATGATAACAAATCATATAATTACGAATACAGAGGAGGCACTCCTGGATATAAAATTAATGATAATGAATACTATGGGTTTGGTCATAGAACGTACATGTGCAATAATATTCTAAAACATGATATTTTTAAATGGATTATATATTTTGAAGACAATAAATTACCTAGAATAAGCCACATTGATATTGAACAACCTAGTAATTCAAAGAATATTTGCGACCCAACAAGCGTGATTGAGCTAAATGGTAAAAAATATTTAATTACTGCTGAAACTGAAAAACACTGGTTTGTGGAACAAGATTATATAACAAATGTGTATGAAATTATTGAATAATATTATGCGTAAAACACGGACACAGTTAAAAAAAACAAAACCACTGTATATACATAACTACATAACACATTTGTTTTTACAGGTCCCCAACTAACATCATTAAAAGTTATATCAAAATTGTTAGCAAATTGGTTTGTCTGTTGTATATTATAATACATCATATAACCCAACAAACTCAGAATAAGAGCTTTACCTATTACTGATGCCATAAAAAAAGAATTTAATGGTGACAATATAAATATGATAATTAGCAATCCAGCAACACCTAAGTATAAACATATATTTTGAGTTGATTTAGCATATTGTATTACTAAATTTGTATTTGTATTTGTATTTGTATATATTGTAGTAATAATAGTATTAATAGTATATAAGTATAATATTATATTTTCTTTATTTTTCTTTTTCTTTTTCTTTTTCTTTTTCTATGTATACAATAAGAGACTACTAAAATGACTAAAACGCGTAAGAATAGAACTAGTAAAAATAAAAATAGTAACAAAACAAAATCTAGGACTAAGACTAAGACTAAAACAAGACGCGTATTTACAAAAAAAGATTTCTATTCTGGTGATGGTATGGTAACTAAAATATGGGGTCCAGTTGCGTGGACATTGCTACATACAATTTCATTCAATTATCCTGTGAATCCTACTTTAGAACAAAAGCATCAATACAGAGATTTTATTTTGTCGCTTCAAAATGTGTTACCTTGCGGAACATGTCGCAAAAATCTGGTTACAAATTTTAAACAATTACCGTTAACAATGGATGATATGAAAAATCGTGACACATTTTCACGTTACATTTACAATTTACATGAGCTTATAAATCGAATGCTTAAAAAGAAGACATGTCTAACTTATTGTGATGTTAGAGAACGATATGAGCATTTTAGGTCAAGATGTACACATGAGAAGCCAAAGTTGTTTTCAACAATTAATAACATTGTAAAAAATATGGAACTAAATGAAATTAAGTCTGACAACCATTCTGAAAAGGGATGTACTGAACCGCTTTATGGTCAGAAGTCAAAATGTATTATTAAAATTGTGCCACAGGAGCAAAAAGGGCAAACAATTCAAATAGACAAGAAATGCGTAAAAACAAGACGCTTACATAAATAATATACAAATGAAATTAGTTATATATTATTATAGATTGTTTATTTTCTTTATATTGGTTTGGCGCTATATAGTTTATTTTCTTTATATTGGTTTGGCGCTATATAGTTTATTTTCGTTATATTGGTTTGGCGCTATTACATACCAAAACTGCTAAAATCAGATAAAACAGGAACAGGCATATAATCAGGATTGAACGCATTATAGTTTGGCACCTTCTTACAGTCAAATGCCGGTTCAGGGCATCGTGCGCAAGCAGGACAAGCAGGACATTTACTTGAGTCAAAGCTACTTGATGACCCCAAAATAGGGTCAGGGCATTTGGGACATACAGGAGGCACAACTTGTGACTTCAAAATATACAAGTCTTCTTGACCTGATTGTATTTGACTGGCAGGAATGCCTGTTGGTAAAGAATTGTAGTAAGCAGATGAATCATATGTATTACTGGTGCCTACGGTGCTGGCTCCATTGGGTCCACTTGCGGCATATGCTGTGTTACCACTAGGTCCTGTAGCACTTGCTGCTTGACCGCCATTAGAACCAGAAACTGTTGTGGCTTGACCGCCATTAGAACCGGTAGTAGTTGTTTGATTTACTGTAGGGTCTATACTATTAGAAACATAAGTATTAGTAGGAGTATAAATTACCTGCGAACCATTGGACATTGTAATTTGAACATTTTGGTTACCATTGCTATCAGTTGTAATTATAGCAGTGCCACCATTTGGTCCCTTATATACATTTGTTGAAGATGACGATGATGATGACGATGACGAACCCGTGTTATTAATATAATAAATACTGGTTGTACCATTCGCATTTGTAATTACTATTTTGCCTTGACCATCAACATTAATAACACGAGCAGTAGAGCCATTGGGTCCGTAATAAATTGTTGGATAAGATGAACCATTGTAGTGATTGTAATTATCATAATCAGATGTAGTAGGTGAACCAGTAGTAGGTGAACCAGTAGTAGGTGAACCAGTAGTAGGTGAACCAGTAGTAGGTGAACCAGTAGTAGGTGAACTAGTAGTAGGTGAACTTGAAGTGATAACTGTATTACCTTGATTATCTGTAATTGTTAAATTGCCACTAGAATCAAATGTAGCAGTTGTACCATTTGGTCCAGTATATGTCTGACTAGATGTATTTTTTGTTAATGTAATGACGTTTCCATTACTGGTAAATATAATACTGTTATCAGTAACAATTGCTTTTTCTCCATTAGGTCCATTATATGTGCCGTTAATATTCGAGCTAGTAAATCCTTCTTTTGTAGAACAGTTGCTACCGCCTAAAAAAGAACATAAAACTAATGCTAATAATAAAATAACAAAAAGTAATAATATTTCTCCGTTCATTGTATAATTTATATTGTGAAAAAAGTTAAACCAAAACAAAACAATTATAAAATTGAATTATTAATGAATATTATACAAATTATTATAAATATTTATATAAGAACATGTCTGACTGGGTAAGTGCTACTATTATTGATGATGATGAATTTAATGAATTAAAGAATGAATTAAAGAATGAATTAAAGAATGAATTAAAGAATGAATTAAAGAATGAATTAAAGAATGAATTAAAGAATGAATTAAAGAATGAATTAAAAGTAGAAGAAATATTAATTGTTAAAAAAACTAGAAAATATACTAAAAGAGATCCTAAGGTAAACTTAGTAGAGAAAGGGAAAGTAGAGAAAGGGAAAGTAGAGAAAGGGGAAGTAGAGAAAGAAGAAAAAGAGCCACTTGTTATCGAGTGTCTCTTAAAAAAATTCTATCATTCAGAAACTAATATAATTGAAGTTGGTTGTGATGAAGCTGGACGTGGACCCATGTTTGGACGCGTATATAGTGGTGCTGTGGTTTTACCTAAAGATGACAGTTTTGACCATTTTAAAATGAAAGATAGCAAAAAATTCACTTCAAAAAATCCGAAAAAAATCCAAGAGGTTGCTGAATATATTAAAGAACACGCTGTAGCATGGGCTGTCGAATATGAAGACGAACGGGTTATTGATGAAATAAACATATTACAAGCAACACAATCAGCAATGCACAAAGCAATTCGGTCCGTTTTGCGACAATTAAATGGCATAGATACTAACAACCTCTTTCTCTTAATAGATGGCAATTATTTTAAACCATTGACTGTGTTTAATAAGAAAAATAATCGCATTGAAAATGCTAAATATGAAACTGTAGAAGGTGGTGATAATAAATATACAGCTATTGCGGCGGCATCTATATTAGCAAAGGTAGAGCGAGACAAGTATATTAAAGACCTTTGTTTAGAAAATCCAGAGCTAGTTGAGCGCTATGGAATTGATGGTAACAAGGGTTACGGGTCTAAGCGACATATGGATGGTATTAAACAATATGGTATTACAAAGTGGCACAGGCGGACATTTGGAATTTGTAAGACATTTGCTTAGATTATTATAATTACTTTTATATAAATATTTATTAAACCAAATAAATCAAATAAACCAAAACAAAAATTGAAATATATTATAAATATTTTTTATCTATTTATAATAACAAACTAACAAAATGACAAAAATATTAGTATTTGATACCGAAACTACTGGGTTGCCAGAAAAGAAGCATATGTCTTTTGATAAGCAAAAAGAACATGAGCGAAAGATGCTTAGTCTAAGCGAACTAAAAAAAGAAGGTAGTTCATGGTCTGTAGAACTTGAAAAATATCCCAGTATTATCCAATTAGCTTATATTTTATATGACACTGATAATCCGAGTAACAGTAAAATATTTAATAAATATATTGATATTCCAGAGTCAATAAATATATCATCAGAGAGTCAACAGATACACGGAATTAGCAAAGAAAAGATTGGGCTAATGGACTTATTTAAAAAAGCATCTATAGAAGATTCTTTAAATGAATTTATGGATGATTTTATTGAAGCAGACATAGTTGTTGGTCACAATGTAGATTTTGATAGGCGAATGATTGTAGCCGAATTGTTAAGACTATCCAAAGACAAAAATATTCCACACATTAAAGAAATAATGAAGGATGAGAATTTTGAATGTACTCAGGAAATTACAACACCTATTTGTAATTTGAAGGTCAAACTACAATATGTTGACCCAAAAACTAAAATACCCAAATACATTTACAAGATTAAATCCGCAAAACTTATTGAAGCATATGAACATTATTTTGGTTATAAACCCGCTGGTGAACATATGCATGACGCAATAATAGATGTTGTTGTGTGCCTTCGCGTATACGGCATGTCGTTCCCAGGAGAGCAAGCATTTGATGTATGTAATTCAAATTCAAAAATAAAAGATATGATTTTAAAGGTGTCGCCACATAATCAGAACACGTGTGAACAAACGCAACATTATTTAGAGCAAGCGGGTCATGGAATTTTAATGCCTGGTGTATTTCCAGTTATTCATAATCCACATTCTGCGTCTAAAACAAAATCACAAGTTAAATCTGTTTCTAAACATGATTCTGATTCTGCGTCTAAATCTGAGTCTAAATCTGAGTCTAAAACAAAATCACAAGTTAAATCTGAGTCTAAATCTGTTTCTGATTCTAAAATCTAAGCCGAACACATCTCACATATTTCGTCTTCATCCTCTTGACCATTTGTCTTTTTTATTTCTGGCTCAATTGTAAACTGCTGCGCTTGATGTTTTGCTTTTCGTCGCAAATAATAGATGCCAGTTTTGAGACCTTTTTCCCATCCATAGAAGTGCATTGATGTAAGTTTGTTATATACCGGGTCCTCCATCCACAAATTCATACTCTGGCTTTGGCATATATACACGCCTCTATCTGACGCCATATCAATTAAATGTTTCATTGGTATTTCCCAGACTATCTTATATTTGTTACGAATATGCTCTGGCAAAACAGTTAATTGTTGGACAGACCCCTTATTAGCAATAATATTGTTTTTAATTTGCTCGTTCCATAGACCCAATTTAATCAAATCCTTCATTAGATACTTATTTGGCAATACAAATTCGCCTGCCATTGTTCGCCTGCTGTAAATATTACTAGTAATTGGCTCAAAACACTCATTATATCCTAAAATTTGCGACGTTGAAGCAGTTGGCATTGGCGCAACAAGTAGCGAATTACGTAGACCATTATTTACAATACTGGTTTTCAAGGCGGACCAGTTGTATCCAAGACTAGATGAATGACCGGTAAAGTTGTGCCACATATCAAATTGGAGTATACCTTGAGACGCAGGAGAGCCAACAAAAGAACTATATGAGCCTTTTAATTCAGCTGGCAATTTTGTTAGTTCATCTTCAGTAAAATTAAAAGAAGATTCAAAATTAGTATTCTGTTTTCGTTCAATCGCAATTTCATTGCTTTTTATCAAAGCTCCATAATAAATAGTCTCAAAAATGTCCTTATTTAGTTGCTTTGCTTCATCCGAATGAAACGCAATGTCCATCAATATAAACGTATCAGCCAGACCTTGGACGCCAATACCAATCGGTCTGTGTTTAAAATTGCTTACCCTTGTCTTTTCAGTAGGATAGAAATTAATATCAATTACTCGGTTCAAATTGTTAGTTATTACCTTGGTAACTTCTAGTAATTTATCAAAATCAAACTGCTTGGTTTCTTCATTGACAAACGCAGGTAGCGCAATTGACGCCAAATTACACACTGCGGTCTCTTTATCGTCTGAGTACTGAGCAATTTCGGAACACAAATTTGAGCTTTTAATTGTTCCAAGATTTTTCTGATTAGATTTTTTATTTACAGAATCTTTATACAATATATACGGTGTACCAGTTTCCATTTGCGAGTCCAAAATCTTAAACCATAAATCACGAGCATTAATGTTTTTCCTAAAACTGCCTTCTGCTTCATACTGTTTATATAATTCTTTAAATTCGTCTCCATAAACATCACTTAATCCAGGGCATTCATGAGGGCAGAATAGTGACCATTTTCCGTTTTCTTTAACGCGCTCCATAAACAAATCAGAAATCCATAGTGCGTAAAATAAGTCACGCGCCTTCATTTCTTCATCACCATGATTCTTTTTAAGTTCCAAGAAATCTTCAATATCAGCGTGCCAAGGTTCTAAATAGATAGCAAATGAACCATTTCTTTTCCCCCCACCCTGGTCAATATACCTAGCAGTATTATTAAAAACTCTTAACATAGGAACTATACCATTTGAGGTGCCATTTGTTCCTTGTATATGTGTCCCTTTTGCTCTTACATTATGAATATGTAACCCAATTCCTCCAGCATATTTTGATATTTGTGCGCAATCATGTAATGTATTATAAATCCCATCTAAACTGTCATCCTCCATTGCGATTAAATAACAACTTGATAATTGGGGACTCGGAGTTCCGGCATTAAATAGTGTAGGTGTAGCATGTGTAAAATACTTTTGAGATAATAAATCATATGTTTCCTTTACAAGTCTAAGCGTCTCTTTTGGGTTTTTTGTTCTAGGGTCACCATGAATGCCAATTGCGACACGCATCCACATATGTTGAGGTCTTTCAATAACTTTTGTACCAACTCTAATTAAATAAGTTCTTTCAAGTGTTTTAAAACCAAAATAGTCAATTAAATAGTCGCGGTCATAATTAATCATGTCTTCAATGTCTTTAATATATTCAGACGTAAATTTAAATAAATTATCTGATAATAATGGCATCTGTTTACCGTGAATGTTTTTAAAGTTATACAGAACATTTACAATTTTAAAAAAGCTTGGATAAGTATTTTTCTGATGATTTGACACGACAATTCGTGACGCAAGTGTTCCATAATCCGGATTTAATGTAGACATTGATGCGCATTGTTCGGCTAATAATTCATCTATCTTTGTAGTTGAAATGGTGTCAAATAGTTGGTCAATGATTTTAATTACTAGTTGTTGATAGTTAATTTGAATACCCACTTCTTGACCCAACTTTTTTACTCTAGATAAAATCTTATCAAATGCAACTTCTTCTAATTGACCGTCTCTTTTAGTTACGCGCATGTCATCGTTCACAGAGTCTGTTTTATCCGATTTAATCATAATTATATTTATAAAATGTAATTATCTTTTTAAGTTTTTATTGTTATTGTTATTGTTATTGTTATTGTTATTGTTATTGTTATTGTTAATCTTTATAAAAATTTCTTATAAAAAAATGTATAAAAAATGTATATAATAAATCCAATAATATTAATTTATTATTATATATAAATGGCAAAAATGAATACATTCCTATTTTTATTTGTAATATTGGCATTAGGTCTATTTTTTGCGCCAATGATAAAGATTGAAGGATTCTCAACTAACAAACAAGATTTAGAAACACCTGGAGTCTACCCTGTTGCCGTTGACAAGCCATTATTAGATAGCTTTCCTTTAACTGGACAAACAGAGGTATCCGATAAGAACTATAGCGACATTTGGAAAGATTATCCCGAGTTTTCCAAAAGTTCATATGACCAAATAACAAATAATTTGCGCTATGTTAATAATCCTGATGAAGGCACTTGTATCAGAGCGGATATGTGTAACGCCTTGTATAAAAATAAAAAAAACAAGTCTAATATTGTAAAGCCATTGCCTCCTGCTCAAGAGGGTCCTGGTGCGCGCGTTGGCTATTTCCGTTCTGAACCTAATATGTTGGCATTTTCTATTCCTACTAATGAGAATATTTTGTATTAAGATTCTTTTTGAATGTCTAAGTCTAATTTAATAATATTATTAAATTTAAGTAAACATTTTGATTGTGATTGCTGTAAATTACCTAGCAAATCAAACGCATTAATCTTTGTTTTACGATTTGGCGCCCTATGCTCAAATCCTGAAACGCGTTCTAAAATCACTGTTGTCCACAGCTCTTCAAGCTCCCATATATTGTTTTCAAACCAATGTCGATTACGACACACCAATACGCAACTCATCTGGTCCAATTTCCAATAAATAAACTTTATATATGTGTAATTATATTTGTCTGATTGATATAAATTGAGCATCCGTTCTTCCCACTCCAGTATATCATCCGGATGTATAATATCTAGTGGTTTATATACATAATACGGTTTGCTTTCCTTGGTATGAAAATATAAAATAATGCCCTTATGTTTCAAATCTTTTGATAAACAAATATTTACAAATTCGTGACCAGCATCGTCTTCATAAACGTCATCGTTATTTACATCTTCTTTAAACGCATTTTGGTCTGCGTATTCGACAAAACGCGTCTCTAAAAAATCGCACTCATCCAAATCACAAACCTTCATTTGTAGCTGCATTTGTATCCAATACTCCTTCTTAGGAATGCCATCAATTTCCCTATTTACAATATTTTTTATTTCCAACATGCGACCATAACGGGTCGATTTTATGTCTGTATTAATTCCATCTGGAGACGCACCTAGGAACGCATATTCTTCATCCTGAAGACAACCAAAGTCTTCTACACCAGTCTCATATATGTGCTCATAAACTTTTACCGATAGTGTCTCGTATTTTTGCCCCCAATGAAGTGTTGAATTAACATTGACCATTTTTACTTCCTCTACAAAATTACTATCTAAATTTACATTTGTTGAAGATTGTAGACTGGTTAATGGTTGACATTTCTCATATATCAACTGATTCTTATTTGCTTGGCTATCAAATGCTTTGTAAGCGTTACTCGCAGTAATTAAATTGTGGCGAAACTTATACCATTCAGGCGTTCGCTGTGCCGGCTGAGGTTTGTTTCTTAAAGATTCTATTTGTTCCCCAATATAGTCGTAATCAGGTTTCAAAAGAATACGCGCATCTTCATATGACCGTATTGGCATAAAATCGTCAAAGAATGAGTCCATTGCTTCTAGAATAATATCATCTAATTCGTCTTCCGCATCATTATTGAAGAATATATCGTCTTCAAATTGCGCATACATTAGTTCGACAATATTATCTTCAAATATGTCTTCAAAGTCAGGCTCTGTAATGAGCTTCGAATTATTTTTTATAAACTCCTCCATTAGATACAAACATGTATTGTATAATTCGAGCGCGTCATCATCTGTAAAATATGGAGAATCTTCGGCTTGTATTTTGTCAATTATATTATCAAGTTCTTCTAATGCGAAATTAAATAGTTTAGATGACATTTTATTCTGTGTGGGTATTATTTAATATAGTAGTATTGTGTTGTGTTTATACGGTTATTTATTATATACTTTGTTTATAATAAAAAGTTCAATTTTGTATTTTATATTTTATATTTTATAATTAATCTGAATCAGACGCATCATTATCTGTAATATTCTTAGCAGTCCCATTCTTCTTTGGTGCTAAACTTCTTGTAGTTAATATGCGTTTGTCAATATTTTTCAATGTAAAATGAACAGTTGGCTTCGTAAAATGTAGTGCCGGAACCTCTTTGATTTCACCAGCATCCTTATCATAAATTACATCCTTGACTCTTTGTAGTTTCTTCTTATCTAAACAGTCTTTAAAAAATGCGACTAATTTGCTATATTCAGCATCTGTCAAATTTTGTTCGGTCCTATATTTTTCAGCAAATATAAGCAGCTTTCTTGTTTTAGCAGTTTTATCAAGTTTTGACCACGGTTCATTAGAATTACTAATTTTTTCATTTTCTAAGAATTTATCTAGATTTGATAAATTGGTTGCTGATTTTGGTTCATTCCAAGCAGCACCATTGTGCATCATTGACTTGTATTTAATTGTTTTTAATTCATTACAAGTCTCATTTTTTACATTTACTTCCTTTGTATCTTCTGTTATTGCTTTTAAATCCATTGTTGTTTTATATAATAATATGGTAAGTTAAGTTTAACTTGTTTTTAAACATTATATTTATGTTTATTGTTTATATTGTTTTACTTTACTTTATTTACTTTATGCGAAATCAATCAAATCTTTTTGTATTAATGGATACTATGGATATTACTGAAAATATTACTGAAAATATTACTGAAAATATTACTGAAAATATTACTGAAAATAATGTAAAAAAAATAATAATTAATATTCCTAGCATAAATAATAATACTTTTTTAAATAAAAAAAGTAAGGAAGAAAATAGCTCATCTATAAAAAATATAAAAAAAAAAGAAAAGGAAAAGAAATTGCGTGTAGAAACTAACACATGGGGGCTAATTAATGAAGACCTTTTATTTGAAACACAATTGGAACTATTAATACAAATTAATGAATATATTAAAAATAATAATATCAGTAGAAAACTATTCAATAAACAACAGCAATTAATTATTAGTCATATTAAATCAAAAATATCCAGTTATAAACAACAAGATATTTTAAAAACGAAGCTGAATGAGGACGCATTTGTTAGTTTCAATGATGTTATATTGCTATTAATTGATTCAAATATGAAATGTTATTATTGCGCATGTGAAACATATTTGCTTTATGAAATTGTTAGAGAAATGAAGCAATGGTCTTTAGACAGAATTAATAATGAAATAGGACATAATAAGGGTAATCTTATTATTTGTTGTTTAGAATGTAATTTGAAACGGCGACGAACTAACAAAGACGCATTTTTCTTTACAAAGAATCTTAAAATAACTAAGAAAAACCATTATCAAGATGAAATAGTAAATGAAATAGTAAATGAAATAGTTTAATTATTCATTATTTAAGATAATTATAAATATATAATGAATTATTGGAAATGGAGTAATGGCGAAACATATTATCAAAGTGCCAGAAAATATCCTGTAAAAGAGACACCAACTGCGAGTCTAAATTATGATACAAAAGTAAACGCAATTGAACAATCTTTAGCAGAAGATATGCCTTCTAGTATGGGTTACAATGAATATAACAATGAATATAACAATGAATATAACAATGAATATAACAATGAATATATAGGTACTAGTAGTAGTACTAGTAGTAATAATTTTTCAGATTTAGAAATAAGACCGGAGTCCAACCGTGAATCACTCGGCAACAAAATATCGGATCGAGAACTTGTCAGTCAACGAGGAACTAATCCGTATTCAATGCAAACCAGTTATGTAAATGATGTTGTAACACGTGATATGTTTTTAAAGCCAATTAATACTACACAGGGACGCACAAAGAACCAGAATAATCCTAATGGGGAACAAAGTGGTAATTAGAATAATTATAATAAATAGTCAAATTATTTTAATTATTTTTATAGTAGAAACTTTTTCACAAAGTTATGAAAGAGTTTGGATCCCTTTTTCAAAGATTTGGCTCCACCTTTTTCAAAGGTGGATTAGATACTCTTCATACACATGGTGTGGAGCAATCTGTTGACTAAATAAGCCAAGAATGAGTTAAGTAATAAGAAGAATGTATGTATAAGAAAATTCATATTAATCTTATTTACATGAGTGAACATGTAGGTAACAATCGAGATAACACTCAAGACAAATGCGATACCAAAGAAGATTGACAAAGCATAAAAGTAGACGCAATATTCTTCGCCAAGAGGGCCAAAATAGGTGTTCATGAAACTATCCATATTAATATAATAGTCCTAGATTATATATTTATTATTTTGTGTTTTGTTATTTTGTGTTTTGTTATTTTGTTATTTTGTTGCTAAAAATATGAAAATATGAAAATATGAAAATATGAAAATATAAAAATATGAAAAAACAACTTAAATATATTTCTTAAAAACTTAAATAATGACGACAAATAGTTCCTATACAACGCAAAATGACTTATTGCTAAAAAACCTATTAGTGTTTTATAATACTAAGGAAAATGATAATCTTGATAATATGCTTCGTATTATTACAGGTGAATCTAAAATATCGCTTCGTATTGTCGACTGGTTTGCGACTAATTATGCCAAGAAATTCTACACTTTATACACAATTGAACAGACTGTGGAAAATGTTGCCAGACGATTTAAGGTTTACGACGATTATAAGTTGAAGTTGAAAGCGTATAGCAAGCGGCGTTTTGACCCATTTTGTCGATGGGACCGCATCAGTATTCCGTATAAGAACGGGACATCAATTGAGACCACGATTGGGCAACTGAATTTTTTCAAATGGGCTCTAGAGAACAATGTCGTTGATTATATTGGGGAAAATTATGAGACAATAGAAAAGGACATGAATAGTCGTAATAGCACATCAAAGCGTAAAGAGATTATTATTGTTGACAATTCGAAGACTAGGAAGAAGCGTGAAGAGCTGTCGATTTCGGCGACCAAGAGTATCAAGAAGGAGAAGGTTGAGATTGTAGTTCAGTTTAACTAAGTGTTGCCAACCTGTGGCTCCCAAAGAAAGATGGCTTGCCAACCTGTGGCTCCCAAAGAAAGATGGCGGCTACCAAGTTATTTTGTAATAGTCGCAACAATTATGATGACTTTGTGTAATATTACTATCTGGGAAAACCTTTTGTAATTTGTATATGACACGATTTCTTATTATATTTGGATTAATATTTTTATTTTTTGTAAAAGTAATTCCATTACGTTGTTCTTGTAATGACCATTCTTTGTAGCCATCATAATTTTTACATTTTTCTACTGGGTGGTCTTTAAATTGAATACACATAATAGTAAAATTAAGAGATGTTTTACCATCAAATGCTGTTCCAATGACGTGTTTATAAATATTGGTAAATGTGTCTTCTACTTTAAATTCAATATATAATCCTCGCAGTTGATATGAAAGCATTTCTACATTATCGTCATAATTATCGTCATATTTCATATTAATTTTGTTATAATATTTAGTTAATTCATACAATATAACTGTCAAAATTAAATAAATAATAGTGATTGCGCACAGGGAATAAACTAAGAATAAATAGGTATTGTTCATTTTAGATTTTTGTTTATGAAATATTTATATAATTGGTTTTATAATGTATTTTATAATTCAATTTTATAACATTTGTAACATTTATAACATTTGTAACATTTATAACATTTGTAACATTTGTAACATTTGTAACATTTATAACATTTGTAACAATATTTTTTAATATATTTTGTATTAAAAATAAGTATTTATACATTATTAATGGGCAATACTCAATCAATGCGAAAAATTAATTTTGAAGATATGCAAACAGTTACAAAAAATCCTGAAATATACTTGCTAATCAATACGCTTCCATTATGCGACCAACAGTGTCTAATACGCGGCACTGTTAGTTCTGACCAGGAAGAAAATGCTATTAATAAATATCTTAAAGATAACAAAGGACTTCGTATTATTGTCTACGGTAAAAATTGTAATGATGACAACGTTCAAAAAAAATACCAACAATTATTGACACTTGGGTTTTACAATGTATATGCTTACAATGGTGGTCTATTTGAATGGTTAATGCTTCAGGATATTTACGGGATAGATTTGTTTTCAACTACAAAACCAGAAAAAGATTTGCTTAAATTTAAACCTGTTTCGACTCTGAATATATCACTGTTAGAGAATTAAGAAATTAAATATCCGGGAATATCAATGAGTTCATTTTAGACTTAGTGTCTCGTTTGATAACAGGCTTTTGCGTTAGTGTTAGTTTTGATTTTTCATTTTCTAATAATGGAGGCAGTTGTAATCCTGTTTTTCCATTGTCTTCATTGAAATCAAGCACATCTAATGCCATATTTGAAAGCTGGTCTGCGCGTTTATTGAACTCACGGTAAACATGTGTAAATACAATGGATTCAAAATGCGACTGTAAATCTTGGACTTCTTTATATAAATCTTGTAATCCCGGATTTCTTACCTTATATTCACCATTAATTTGATTAATTACCAGTTGACTGTCGCCATAAACTTGTAATTGAGTAATATCTCTAGTTAATGCCTCTTTTAGACCCAATATTAGCGCGCTATATTCAGACTGGTTGTTAGTTTTAGTTCCAATATATTGACACGACGCCCATACTTCTTGTCCATTATGAAATATAACGGCGCCAATTCCGGCTGGTCCTGGGTTACCTCTTGACGCACCATCAAAGTTCAATGTGTATTCGTAAGGATTTACAGTATTATTAGTATTACCATTAATATCTGCTTTTTTATGAACAGGACTAGGAGTTCCAATCTCTGTTTTATACTTTAGCGCAACTGGTATAATAATACTTAGCTGTGGTTTCTTGTTATCTTTATCTTTATTTTTATCTTTATTGTAAGAAGAAGAAGAAGAAGGAGAAGAAGAAGAAGGAGAAGAAGAAGAAGGAGAAGATGACATTGTTATAATTTATAATTAGTATATATTTATTAATTTAGTAATTTACTGATTATTGTTTACTTATAATTCAATTTTTATAAGAAATTTAATT